>OMGM01000155.1_pt1 | contig 45952 bp, 31 predicted proteins | sample 1645851 | NCBI WGS metagenome assembly OMGM01 (sample SAMEA103958126, study PRJEB25191) | human gut metagenome | reverse complement strand
CTGCACGCTTGCATTTAGCCGCATCCACCTCTACCGTCCATTGCGGATAGCGCACGTCGAACGTCGAATAAGCCATTGCTATTTCAGGCCGTTGGTTCAACGCGCCCAAATATTGCTGGGTAGTGGTAAAGAACTCATTGATATCACCGCCCATCTTGTCCTGCATGTGGAGCTCGAGCGCATTACCCATACCGTAGCCCGGAATCATACCCGGTGAGATGGCGAACACACTGGCATCTTTAATATCGGCCGTAAGGGCATACACCTGTCCGATCACCGACTGCACATTATCCGCGTCATTCGTTCGTCCCACGGCTTCAACTTAAGAATCAACATTCCGAACGAACTTCCTTGTCCGGCCAGCAAACCGTAACCGGCCACTTTCTGCACGTGCTTCAGTTGGGGAATCGCCATCAGGCGTTTTTCGATGCGTTCCATCACCTCATCCGTCGTTGTGAGCGAACTGCCTGCCGCCGTACTTACATTGACGAAAATCACCCCCTGATCCTCGTCGGGCACCAGACTGGTCTTTGTCGTATTCATCAGGAACACAAGCAACACTACGGAACAAGCCAGCAGCGACCATGTGAGCCATCTGCGCTTGATAAAGAGCAATACAATCGTCTTATATTTATCCACCATCACATCGAAAGCCGAATTGAAAGACTTACGGAAACGTGCCGCAAAGTTGTTCTTCTGCGTTCCGTCTTCATTGATGTAAGGCTTGAGCAGCAATGCGCACAAAGCCGGACTCAAGGTCAACGCATTGATAGCCGAAATACCTACTGCCACCGCCATCGTCAACCCGAACTGTGTATAAAACGTACCGGAAGTGCCGCCCATAAAGGACACCGGAATAAATACCGCCATAAACACCAGTGAAGAAGTGATAACAGCATTACTGATACCTTTCATCGCGTCGATACTTGCCATATAGGACGACCTGTACCCCACATCGAACCGCGCCTGCACCGCCTCGACGACAATAATGGCATCATCCACCACCGTACCGATCACCAGCACGAGCGCAAACAGTGTCAGCAGGTTGATACTGAATCCAGCTATCGCCATGAAAGCGAACGTACCTACCAGAGACACAACGATTCCGACCAAAGGAATCAATGTGGAACGGAAGTCCTGCAAGAAAACGTACACCACAAGGATCACGAGGATAATTGCCTCGATCAACGTCTTCACCACCTCATGAATGGAAGCGAACAGGAAGTCGTTGGAGCTCATCATCTGTGTCAGCTCCACTCCTTTCGGAAGATCCTTGCGTGCCTCATCGAGAAATTTGTCGATGTTCTGGTTTACTTCCGTCGCATTGGAACCTGCCGTCTGGAACACCATACAAGACACACCCGGATGGCCGTCCATACCACCGTGGTAAGCGTAGCTGTCCTGTCCCAGTTGTACGTCGGCAATATCTTTCAGTTTCAACACCTCGCCAGTATCGCTAGAACGGATGACGATGTCGCCAAATTCTTCGGGAGTAATCAGACGTCCCTTGTACTTCATCGTATATTGGTACGTTTCATTCGAGTTCTCGCCAAACGAACCGGTTGCCGATTCGATATTCTGCTCGGCAAGCACGCCGGTGATGTCGGACGGAATCAGTTTGTACTGTGCCATCACATCCGGCTTCATCCATACACGCATACTATATTCACCACCCATAATCATCATATCGCCCACACCGGAGATGCGGAGAATCTGTGGTTTCAGGTTGATGCTGATATAGTTGGACAGGAAGTTCTCGTCATAACTCTCGTCCGGACTGGACAAGGAGAACATCTGCAAGATACTCGTCTGCCGCTTGGAAGTGGTCACACCGACTTGGGTTACTTCCGCCGGAAGCTGTCCCGTAGCACGCGACACACGGTTTTGCACGTTGACAGCCGCCATATCAGGATCGGTGCCCTGCTTAAAATAGACGGTGATGCTCACCGAACCGGCATTGGTGGCGGAAGATGTCATGTAGGTCATGTCCTCCACCCCATTGATCGCCTCTTCCAAAGGCGCGATTACACTCTTCTGCAACGTTTCCGCACTGGCACCATAATAGGTGGTACTCACCATAATGGTAGGCGGAGCAATATCGGGGTACTGCTCAACAGGCAGACTGAACAGCCCGATGATACCCACTACAACAATCGTAATAGAAATGACTGCCGATAATACGGGGCGTTCTATAAAGGTTCTTAAATTCATGAATGATTCCTCCTTGGTTTAATTTTCAGTAGTTGTGGCCGGAGACGCTGTGGCTGTCTCTGCCAACAGAGATTGAGCGGTCGTCTCCGCTAATGAGGATTGGTTGATTGCCTCTGCTAATGAGGATTGATTTATTGTCTCTGCTGATGAAGATTGATTAGCCTTTGTCACTCCTGCCACTGGAGTTTGAGCAGCCTTCGCCTTGACCGGAGTACCTTCACGAAGCAATCCTACGCCTTCGGCCACAATCACATCTCCCGGTACCAGCCCTTCATCTACAATAAATTCCCGACCGCCGTTGACGCGAGTCACCTGTACCGGGTTTGATTGAGCTTTACCGTCCACTACTTTATATACATATCTCTTATCCTGTATTTCGAAAGTGGCAGCCTGTGGAATGGTCAATGCTCCCGTTTTCTGCACAGGAACAATCACGTTGCCCGCACCACCGCTATGCAACAATCCTTCCTTATTCGGAAAAACAGCACGCAGACTGACCGTACCCGTCGAACGATCGATCACTCCACTAATCGACTCGATCTGTCCTTGTTCGGAATAAGCCGATTTATCGTTCAGTTGCAGATTGATGGCAGGCATATTTTTCAGCGCCTCTTCTTTGGAACCGTATTGGCGGATGAGTCCCAGCAACTGGTTTTCCGTCATGGAGAAGTAAACATACATATCCGAATTGTCGGAAACCGTTGTCAGCGGTTGGGCAAGAGCGGAACTCACCAAAGCGCCTACGCGGTAAGGCAATGTACCCACCACACCGTCTGCCGGACTTTTCACAACCGTATAAGAAAGATTGTTGCGGGCACTCACTTCCTGCGCTTTTGCCTGCGCCAACTGTGCCTTGGCAGCCAGTAGGGAGTTTTTCGCGGTACTCAAATCGAAAGAGGAAACTACGTTCGCTTTATACAGTTCCTCTTTACTGTCATACGTCAGTTGTGCCGTAGCCAGAGAGGCTTTTGCCGATTCAACGTTTGCCACTGCCGTTTGCAAAGCAGCTTCATACGGCACCTGATCGATGATGAACAACGTCTGTCCGTTCTTCACGCGTTGACCTTCCGTCACACAGACTTTAGTCAGCGTACCACTCACCTGGGGATAAATATCAATATCTTGGCGTCCGCGGATGGTTGCCGAGTAGGCGCTTGAAATCATCCGGTCGGCCGGAACAACGGTCATCACTTCGTATTCTGTTTCCATTTGTGCCGGGGGAGCCTGTTTACAGCCTGTCGCAGCAATCATACAGCAGAGCAACAATAATCCCTGCTTCATTTTACATACCTTTCTACTCATTTTCTGTTACCTATTAAATATTTTTAAACGCGGCAAAGGTAGACTGTTTTCTTCATTGAAAACTGGACTTAGTATCTTCAGTTTTGTTCATTTTAGGAACATCAAAACCGATATTTAGTGAAAAAGTGCTATTTTTGTACCCAAAATAAGAATAACAATGGAATCAAAAAACTCTAGCCTAGCCATATTTCGTGAACCGTTCGTAGCCGGAATGGACGAAAACCTGTCTCCAATTATGCAACGCCTATGGAAACTGGAAGGGGGTGCCATCTATTTTTGCCGTAGCGGATGGGCACACGTCACGATCGACTTGAAAGACTATGAAATTGTCGAAAATACTCAAATCGTGCTCTTGCCGGGAACGATTATCCGCGTCAACGGCAGCAGCAGTGATTTCACAGCTTCTTTCTTCGGATTCCCCAAAGAAATGTTTCGTGAAGCCTGCCTGCGTTTCGAGCCGATCTTCTTCCGGTTTATCAAAGAAAAGCCGTGTTACGTACTTCCGGAAGAAAATACCGGAGCTATCAATGGGTTAATACGTGCCACGACCGCTATATACAACGACCGCGAAAATCGTTTCCGCAACCAAATTGCTAAAAATCACCTCCAGTCGTTTATGTTGGATATCTATGACAAGTGTTACCGCTACTTCGACCGGCAGGAAATAGAAGGAGGAAGTCGGCAGGATGAAATCTTCAAGAAATTCATCGCACTGGTGCACGAAAACTGCATCGCTGAAAGGGAAGTAACCTTCTACGCCAACAAGCTCTGTATCTCCACCAAATACCTGACAGGTATCTGCAAAAGCGTGACGGGTGAAGCTGCCAAAAAGCTTATTGATGACTTCTCCATCCTGGAGATAAAAGTGCTGCTTCAATCCACCGAACTGACGATTCAGGAAATAGCCGACCGGCTCGGTTTTCCCGACCAGTCGTATCTAGGCAGGTATTTCAAACGGCATGAAGGGATGTCGCCGAAGGAGTATCAGAGCAAATATTCTATCTAATAACCAAAATAGCACAGACGGGCGAGCATGGTGTATTTTTTCCACCTATACACCACTCCGCCTAAATTATTCTGCACTTTCATTGTCCTGTAATCCCTGATAAAGTTTGCTTTCCAGTTCTTCGATGGAAGGCAGTCCGGATTTTATATCGTGAGGGATTGATTTACCTAACTCATAATCGGAAATACCTATTGGTTTGTGCACATCACGTAAAGCATATTCAGCCATGATGCGATCTTTGTTCTGACAAAGAAGCAAACCAATCGTCTGATTATCACCTTCCCGGCAAAGAATATCATCTACTGCAGAACAATAGAAATTCAGTTTACCGATATATTCGGGTTGGAAGTCACCCTTTTTCAACTCCACGACTAAATACCTGTGCATAAACACATTATACATCAAGATGTCAATATAGAAATCATTGCCGGACACTTCAATATGATACTGTCTGCCCATGAAGGCGAAGCCTGCTCCCATTTCGAGAAGGAACTTTTCAATATGCTTAACCAACCCTAACTCTACATCTCTTTCGTTATATTCGTCAGTGAAAGTCAGCATATCAAAAATATAGGGGTCTTTTAAGGTTTCTTTTACCTGCTTGGCTTGTATTTCCGGGAGAGTGGAATCGAAGTTGTTTGCCAATGCTCCGTAAGTATGGTAGTAGTCCTGATTGATAGCTTCAATTAAGAAATTACGACTCCATCCACTCTTCAAACATTGAATCATGTACCAATAGCGGGCTTTCAGGTCTTTTACCCGTTGTATTAAAGTGATGTTGTGTGACCAGCTTAACTGTTTTATCGGAAGAACACAATTTGACATTTCTAATTTGGCAACCACTGGTTGCCAAATTGTAAGCTCTTGATTATATTCTTTATGAAACTGAATCATACACCTGCAATTTCGTGGGGAAAAGCCCTTCACTTTCGGATAATCATTCTTCAGGTCATTGGCAAGCTGTTCAAGTGCATTGTTCCCCCATCCTATCTGTTTCTGGCTTTCACAAAGAAGTTTGCCGATGTCCCAATACATAGAAAGCATTTCTTCATTAGCGGAATAAATCGCTTTTTTCTGTGCGAGTGCCACCCGTGCTTTGACTTGTTTAAGCAAAGTAGCGTAGTTAAATATACTATTTTGAATTTCCATTTATTATTTTTCGTTTTAGATTAAAGACACTATAGGTTATTCCTATCCAAGCATCATTCAGCCGATTGCCCCAAAGCAAAGAGACCTTCCTTGATAATAGAGTGGCAAATATAATGATAATTGAAGCATTACGGATGCACTATCCGATAAATTTGCCTGCCTTTTCCGTCATACCACCACTTTGTCACGAATGCAAACTTATATTTATCCAGTTGGACGTTACTCCAGTAGTCACGAAAGATTTCCGCAGGAACACCATTCTCGCTTGGTCTAAGAATAAAAAACAAAAGTTTGTAATTATTACCACATAAAGATTAAATGAATACTTAACGAACTATTGTTTTAATGAGGATGTAATCCTATTGAAATAAAAAAAATCTTACTTTGTAGCATGATTAAAAGACAAAAAGAGCAATTGTTTTAATTTCATATTATCTAATAGAGGATAATACTATTTATGTATCATTAAAATATCAAAATTATGGACACGAAAAAATTATTTCGATTATTATTCTTAGTGTTAGGATATTGCCTGACGATGACTTCATGTTCTGATGACAGTAAAACTGACTGGAATCTGGCCCCTTCATTAATAACTCGTTCAGTGGTAACGCCTGACTTCGATTGGGAAAATGCCGATTGGATGCCAACTCCTGCAGGATATGCACGAATACCGGTTCCTTGGATTGGAGCAGGGAGTTTGTCTTCATTTTATGAAACAGATATACTTAATGATTACAAATCTTTTGATGGGTGGGAGATGCTTTACAACGCTTTCAGTTCAGAGGCTTCTAGTATAGTAAATAATCCTTTCTTTGTATTGTATAATAAGTATCGAGGTACAATGAGAATATATTTATATATAACAACACCTTTCGTAGCAACTTCTTCGTATATACAAAATGGTATTTCTGTTATTTCTGCCAAGGAAACATCTATTTTAAATTTTTTAGGACAGCCAGTCCTAGATGCAGTGGCAAAAGATCAGAAAAGCTACGTACAACTACAGCCCGCCCCTATTGATGGTTCAATGCCATTAGCTACTAACAGATGGTATATGATGGAATATGAATTGGCATATGATCAAAATCTTTCTTCTATTCCTTATAATGAAATACGATTTAATTGGTTTTTGAATTACTATAGTGTTTCTAAAATATACTTAGATGGAAAAATGGAAGGAAAGCTTGATGCCATTCTAGGTCAAGGAGCAGTAGATCATTCAAATAAAATGGGAAACATATTACAATCTGATGAATTAAAATCAATAGGGACTGGAATTTTGGCTGGAATTGGACTAAATTCTTTAGAGAGGAACAAAATATCCGATGCTAAAGATGGACAATCAAATAATAAGTTAGGGCTAAAAAATGGGATTTTTAATGCGTTATATAATGGAGTGAGTTCTGCATTAAAGGGATCTACGTCTGGTCTGCCAGGACTTATAGTTGGATTTGTTAGTGGAATTGTGGGTGGAAGCAGCAATAAAGGAATAAATCCTCCGGTAAATTATCAATTGATGACTACAATTTCCTTGTCAGGTACAAGCACAAATAGCGGAGCATTTCCTTCAATGCCAATTTCATTTTGGTTACCAGGAACAGAAAATGTTATAAATGCAACAGGTTATGTTCCATTATATAATAAAATACTGGGAGTCGTGAATTTTAAAGGAAAGCCAGAAATAAAATCTCACGAACAATACTATGAATATCAAGGAGTTGATCCAGAATATGGTGATTATATCAATGAAGTTCATCGCATTGTCTTTGATACAAGTAAAGATTATTCACCTTACTTAGAATTTAATCCAGAAGTAAAGGCCATTGCCGATATACATGTAACAAATCAAGAAATCGTTTTATATTATAACAAAGAGGTTTTATGTAGATCTTTAAAGACATCGTATAATAATGAAAAATATACTTATTGGGAAGAGGGAGTTTATACAGATCACTGGAATACAGATTGGGCTAATTTTAATAAATATGCCGGAGATGTTTGTGTACGTTTTTCCATCAAAATACAACCTAAAAATGGTGCGCCAGTTTCTCATATAATAAAAACATTCAAATTAAAGGAAAATCGCACTTCTGAAGAGTTGGAGTCAATGCCTAATTATTTAAAGCCTAATTACAACGATTATAATTTAGAAAAAGATTATCATCTAATTTTAAAACCTAAAAAATAAAAACATGAAATAAGTTCCGAGTTCTTTGCCCACTTGTTGAAAGGATGAAACACGTTTTGCTTCCTAGTGTATATGTTGCAAGTCACCCTACACAACAGGACGAAAATTACATCGGTCTACCCAGCGGTTATCAAAGAACACTTCAACGACTACATCAGCACTGAAAAAGGAAGAAGTGAGCCGGGAAGTTGCTACATCCAACATGGCACACATTCTGGATTGTGCCAATGTGATGTGTTTCGACGATAACAGCAAGTCTTTCGAAGAGGCTGTAAAGTCGGCAGACGAACCGGAAGAGATTATCGCATTATTCAATCAAGTCACTCTAAGAAAGTTATAAGCAATGAAAAAAGTATGTAATAGAAATATGCTGTTTGCGGCAATCTTATGTCTCCAGCTAAATGTTGTTGCCGCTTTTGGTCAGACTGTTGTGAAAGGCAGTGTGAAAGATAACACAGGTAAGCCTGTCAGCGGTGTAGTAGTAACTGACGGTGCGCATTTTAAAACAACCGACGCGCAAGGAAACTATGTTTTGAACACCGATCCGGCACGTTATCCGATGGTTTACATCTCTACTCCGGCAGACTATGAGCTTCCTTCCAAAGAGGGTGTAGCCGACGGCTTCTATCAATATTTGGATGCGAAGAAAAGCGAGAATCAGTGCAACTTCGTTCTGACCAAACGGCAGAAGCCGGCGGATGAATTTGTATATATCGCCATTTCCGATCCGCAAGTGAGGAACGAGAAACAACTGAACCGCTTCCGCACAGAAACAGTGCCCGACCTGAAACAGACTGCCGACTCGCTAAAGAACTTCGAAATCGTTGGTATGGGACTGGGCGACCTTGTGTGGGATGCCATGAACTTATATGCTCCTTACCGGCAAGCCGTCTCTAATTTAGGTATCACAATGTTCCAACTAATGGGAAACCATGATTTCAACCTGCTCTACAAATCCATGACACAGACGGATCATCCGGCAGACGGATATGGGGAACAGAATTATTACCAGTCGTTCGGTCCGGCCAACTATTCATTCAACATTGGAAAAATCCATGTAATCGCAATGAAAGACATCGACTACGATGGTAATAAGAAATACACGGAACGATTCACACCGGAAGATCTGGACTGGTTGAGAAAAGATTTAAGTTATGTGCCCGAAGGAAGCACCATATTCCTGAACGTACACGCTCCGGTAGCCAACAACACGGTATCGGCCGGTGGAAATGCACGCAACGCCAACGCGCTTTTCCAACTATTAAGACCGTATCAGGTTCATATTTTCTCGGGACACACACATTTCTATGAGAATCAGCAACCTGCGCCTACTATTTATGAACATAATATCGGAGCTGCCTGCGGTGCATGGTGGGCAGGACACGTGAACCGTTGCGGAGCGCCGAACGGTTATCTGGTGGTAGAAGTGAAAGGTGACGATGTGAAATGGCGTTACAAAGCGACAGGCTGTTCTCCCGATTATCAGTTCCGGCTCCACAAGCCGGGAGAATTTGAAAGCCAGAAAGACTATGTGGTAGCCAACATCTGGGATTGGGACAGAACGTATACAATAAACTGGTACGAAGACGGAGTATTGAAAGGTGCCATGCAGGCTTTTGATGATGAAGATCAGGATTATATCAACATGGTGAAAGGAAAGAAAACCGGCTATCATACACGGCATCTTTTCCGGGCACAGCCTGCGAAAGGTACGAAGTCTGTCAAAGTGGTGGTTAAGAATCGTTTCGGAGAAATATTCACGAAAGAGGTGAAATTGTAGGTTCTTCCAGTCTATTTATGGTTCCCCCGAATAATTTGTGAAAATTCAGTAGTATGAATAGAGTTTATACCGATTCATTACGAAAACCAACTTTCGAAAAGAATCGGTGTAAACTATCCTTTTTTCAGACCTGTCTTTTTATATCTTTATAAAGATCCGTTTTTTGTACAAGCCCCACACAATCAAATAATTGAATCCGATAAACAGAAGACCGTAAATCAGAGAGGCCAAATAAGCGTCGGGAAGAATAAGCAGGATGGAGGTATAAACCTTCCCTTGCAGACTAATTCCACTAACTGTGATAACCTCGAGTAGAGTAGCCAACACGCCGGCCACCACATAGATGAACAACGGATTCGTGCCAAAAACATGGAAAGGATACGCCCATTTCTGTTTTTTACGAATATCAATAAGCCAGGTGAGAAGCACAAGAAATAAAGAAGCAAAGCCACAGGTTACCAAGACAAAAGTCGGACTCCATACTTTTTTATTCAACGGGCAACCGTAACTAAGCAACCATCCGGCAAATAAAAGAACAATACCAAGTATGGATATCTGTAACAACCGGTGATGAATTTCTGTCTTCTCCCGCAAGATATTTCCGCAGAAATAACCTATTATCACTTGCGCAATACACGGCAAGGTACTTAACAGCCCTTCCGGATCGAAAAAGATACGTCCGCCGTCCGGCAACCACTCCCGATACAGATGAGTTTCTCCGAACAATGTTCGGTCTGTAACGGCAATAATATTCTGCTCGGATAGTTCAAAGCCGTTCCCCAAAGCCAACAAGACAATATAGCCTATCAGAATAATCGCGGAGATCCATGCCAGATTTGCCGGACGCCGGACACTCATAATCAACAAGGAACCAAAGAAGTAAGCTAACGCCAGTCGTTGCAACACACCTAGAATACGTATCTGTGAGAAAGGCTGTTCCACCCCCGCACACACCAACGAAAACCAGGAAAGGAAAAGTCCCAACAAGAACAAAATCACTGTGCGCCGCACCAGTTTGGTGATAAAGCTACGACTGAAGTGATGGTCGAACCTGGATAAGGCAAAGCTCATAGAAACACCCATGATAAACATAAAGAATGGGAAGACCAGGTCTGTCGGTGTCAGTCCGTTCCATTCTGCATGCCGCAAGGGCGCATAAACAGATTCCCACGTCCCGGGGTTGTTCACCAAAATCATTCCGACAATGGTGATTCCCCGAAGCACGTCTAATGAAAGTAAACGTTCTGATTTCATATCGTTCTGATGACACCGGGATTAAATAAATCCCGGTTTGGTGAAGTAAAATCCATTCTCATTCAACCATTTAACATGCCATTTCAGGCGATTGGTGAAATCAATCCAGTTGCGGTCACTTCCCCACGCCAATTCTGAAAAGGCCTGAAGAGAAGGGAAAACATGCTGACCGAACTTCCGCTCATTGGGAATCATTTCCGTCCAGACACAGGCTTGGAAGCCTAATACATTCTGCTTCACAATACTAGGAAACTGGGGTTCGAACTCGAAGTTATACAAAGAACTTAACCCTTCGTCCGAAGGCGTTGCGCTCAAATAGAAACGAGACCACTCCATAAATACAATCGGATAACCTTTCTGGGTAATCTTTCCCGGCTGGTCGGGCAGCCAGTCACGCCAATAGGTATAGATCAGGTCTTGTGGATCTTTCTCAAGAAAAGCATCGTCCCATCCCATCACTTTCTTACCTTTACCCTTCACATAGTTCGTCATTATCTTCACAAAGCGGTTTTGCAATTCATCCACTTTCTGATAACCTTCCTGTTGCATCAACTGCTGACAGACTTCACACTGCTCCCAATTATCCTTTTCCACCTCGTCAGCTCCTATATGAAAATACTCCGAAGGGAAGATTTCAACCATTTCATCAATGATAGATTGCACAAACTGATAGTTTTCCGGCCGGGAAGGGCAAATAGGATAAGAAAATTCTTCTCCCCAACCAGCTTCTCCCGTACACGACAGTTCGGGATACACTTTGATAGCCGCCGAGAAATGCCCTGGCATATCTATTTCGGGAACAATATCAATACCTCTTTCCAATGCGTAACTCACCAAGCCTTTCATCTCTTCTTGTGTATAATGACCACCATATTGCGAACCATTTCTCACAAAACGAGGATCTATCTCGTAGTTATAATCTTGTTGGGAAAGCTCTACGCATCTCTTGTCATACTCGTCGAAGTCACGCCAGCTTCCCTCCTGCGTCAGTAAAGGATATTTTTTCACTTCGATGCGCCAGCCCTGATCGTCGGTCAAATGCAAGTGGAGCTTGTTTATCTTGTAGAAAGACAAACAGTCTATCACCTTTTTCAGATAGTCAACTGTAAACATGTGCCGTACCACATCGATATGGAATCCGCGCCAGTCGTATTTGGGAGCATCCTTTATATCTACCATCGGAAGATATTTCGAGTTTCCCGAAGTGAAGAAATTAGCTTGTTCGAGTGCTTGCCTCAACGTCTGGATTCCCCAAAGAAGTCCGGTTTCCGTTGAATAATAGATGCAGGCTCCCTCTTTGGTTACGGTCAGACGATAGGCTTCTTTGGCCAGATCAGATTCTTGTTTCACCCGGATAAAGGCATGATCGTTGGAAGCGTCACTCGCGGAAAGAGACAGTTTCTCTTCCAGTGTGGATTTCAACAGTTGTGACGTAGAAGCCGGAATATTCTGGCTAACAGTCACATTCTGCGGAAGAGTGACCACCGATTCTTTATAATCAACTCTTTCCGGCAAAGGCATTACCGACAGGCGGGTCGGTACCCGTTCCGGATACCCTCCATTATCATTGTCATTGCACGACAACGATGTGATCGCACCTATTCCCAACAGGAATAATATACCGCTTCTTTTTATCTTATCATAGTTCATAACTTGTCTACTTTTTGTGGATTAATTTACTTTGAGAGTGCTTGTCACACTTTCTTTGTTTAAATAAAACAGTTTAGCTTTCACAACCGAAGCATCACAGGCTATGGGAGCTTCCCAAAGCGCTGAATCAAGAGTTGGTTCCGCTCCATCGGTCGTATAGCGTATCTCCCCTCCCCGGATGGGAGTGTTGGCATAGAGCTTGCCTTCTTTGAGGCAAAGTCCGGGGTGAGGCAAACGGAAGTTAATGTTTCGGGACGCCCAATGGGGCATTTCCTTCTCACTCGCTTTCGAATAGAACAAAGCCAGCGCTTTGTTGAAAGCCTGCTGTTCTTTCTCTCTTGCCAGCATACTCCAAGCGGGAAAAGCATTCCACCCGCGTTCTACCAGTCCGAGGATTTTAGGGAAGGTATAATATTCCACCCACTTGAAATCACGGATCGTTTCTGCAAACAATTGCGCTTGTACTCCTTGGATACGCTCCTTGCCGGATGCGGTCAAAACTGTTTTTCCTCTTTCCGCAATACCTAAATCGACCGGATTGCCAGCCATATCAGTACGCGAAGAGCGATAGATGTGATATGGAAGCATGGAAAAGCCTTTAGATTCATCCACATATCCGGCCCACGAGAGCCCTCTTTCATCGGGATGAGCATCATAGGCCAAATCCAGATAGAAGTTGTTCACGTTGCAGAGGATCACCGGATACCCTTTGTTGGCTACCTGATAAGGTATTTCGTCCGCTTCCCATTCGGGAACTGTATTCCAGCAATATACTCCTGCCGCAAGCCTGTTCAAATGGAGGTCGGTAGCCTCCGAATGTCCCAACGCTGCTTCCTGCCAGCCACTGAACTGCACATGATATTGTTGCAGATAGTCTGCCATCTTCGTGATGTAGTATTCGGACAGTTCATGCGCACTCGTCATTCCATGTTCATCCATAAACGCCCGGCAGACAGGCGAACCCATCCAAGCTCCATCAGGCACTTCATCGCCTCCCAAGTGAATGGTAGTCAAAGGTACCTCCGCTTCTTCATACATAACCATCAGCTCACGAATCACTTTTTCCATAAACCGATAGGTGGAGGGTAATGCCACATTCATCACGTTATCCGTATAAGACTGTGCGGAAACATAGCGGGAAGTATCTTGAGCGTCACTCAACAAATATTCGACAGCCTTTTCAGGATCGGTGTTTATATATTTATGATAACGTGCTTTCATGGACACAATTGCCGCCCGTGCATGCCCTGGAGACTCTATTTCCGGGATCACACGCACATGTCTTTGAGCTGCATAACGCAATAAATCTATAAACTCTTCACGAGTATAATATCCGTTACCGGAGGTAGGCGCAGACGGATCATAGTTGCCATCGTAGCCCGGATACAAACATTCCAGTTCATCCGTGGTGTGTCCCCGACGTGCACCGACCGAGGTTAGTTCTTCCAAACCGGGAATCTGAAGACGCCAACCTTCATCATCCGAAAAGTGGAAATGCAGCACGTTCAGTTTATAAGAAGAGATGGCGTCTATCAGCTTCTTTAATTGGTCTGCCGTCGTGAAGTTTCTGGCAATATCCAGCATTTGTCCGCGATACGGCAAGTCGGGATAGTCACGGATAGATACAGCTTCCAAACGGAACGGTTTCTCTTGTCCTTTCAAGAGAGAGAGCAAGGTTTGCGTGCCATTGAAAATGCCGTGTGACGTAGGAGCTGAAATATTTATCAGACTATTTCCTGTGTTCATCCGGTAGTATTCGTCATTCGCAGCCGTCTCCTGTTGCGGCAAATAATCCAGATGAACCGTTACCGGTGCTTCGGAAATGACTTCCAACCCATAGAGTGTTTCCAACTTTTCTTTCAACAATCCTGCTTCGTTGGCAAAATCGGGATGAAAAGTCAGTTTCACCTTATTTTCTATGATAACGTTTTCTTTACCGACAGCCGGAAACGCTTCCTTTACTGACGGGAAAATATCAGTTTGTTGCAACTTGGCAGTAGTCTCTAACGCCAAGTTTGAAGCATATATCTTATCAGGTGCGGGATACCAGTCTTCCGCCTCCATTCCTTGTAGCGGCTGTATGGTCAGTTCGACAGGCAAGGGAGTACCTTGCTTGCCGCCTGCCTGACTCACCCAGTAAGTACCTTCGGGAGCATGTGACAGTTTTTTCAGTCCGTTGGTACAACAGAACGTCACAATCAGCGAATCTCCCGGTGCCAATGGCTGGAAGTTTTCCGCCGGATACATCCGGAAGAAGTTCGCATTTACTACCTCTACCTTGACCGATGCAGATTCGTCTTGAAGAATCTCACGAGGCAACTGCGAATAATAGATGATCCAGTCCTTTCCCAAAGGAGCATCTGATATATTCTTCAGGATAAATGAGTTCTCATAGTAGCCGGGCTGCACTTCGGCAGCTCCCATCTCCCAAGTCAATGACACGGGGGCTTTCGCCCCGTCAGCCGATTTACAGCCGGTCATGAACAGCAGGAGACACAGGCTTCCCCCTATCATATATAGTATATTTCTCATAGGCTTTCCTGTTTTTCTATATATCACTCTTTCAGACATTAATCACTCAATCGTTCGATGTGCAATGTTTCTTTGCCTACTCCCTGCGAAGTGTCGAAAGTCAGACGGTAATAGCCAGGTACGAAGCCGTCGCCACTCGTTATTCCATTGGAAGCCGATAGTTCAATTCCATCCGTATCACCGGACAACGAACCTGCTTGCAACTCCATACCTTTATCTTTATTCCATTGCAAATCGCTGTAAATTTCGATTTCGAAAGACTCCCATTCATGAGTGTTACTCAAATACACAGTAGTTTGATATTTTTGTTCACCAATCGGCACAATATATCCCAACTGTGATATATCTTCCAAATTCCAGCCTCCGCTATTGTAAGCCTCGTTCCAGACAGGAGCACAAGTGAATCCGTGTCCTACCAACCAGAAACAAGTAGGTGCGGTATCACTCATCCGTGCAACCCAAATATAATTGAATTTAGAAGAATAGTATATTTCCCAAGTTCCCGATTTGCGCAGGAAGGTAAACTTACCATTGTCCGGATTATAGCTAAAGAAGTCGCGGTTGTAAGCATGTTCCACATCTTCAAATCCACTCATTTCAAATTCTTCACCTTGAGTAAAACTAATCTGGGCACGGAACAATCCTTCACTGGCTATCAACTCGGTTTCTTTAATTTTCAGGTTCTTCTGGAAACCGACGACACCCAGTTTAAAAGTCATCACGTCGAAAGTGATCTGTTCAACAAACCAATCCCGGTAGTCAAAGGCAAAGCTGGGTCCCGACGCTTCAATAAGGACAGCTGTATTACTCTTTTCAGCAGCTCCCCAAATCAATTCCGCATCGTCCAATGATTCCGTAGTGGAAATTTTTCCGGTTAGCTCCATCGGATAGCCCTCTTCCGAGCCGGAAACTTCCGTCAAATACAGATAAGGATTCTCTGCGCTCCGTCATTTCTACCACCTCACCGTTATAGTGAAGATAGAGCACTTCCGGAATCTGTGGACGGACGATATGGAAATCAAACGTTTGAGTGACTTCACTACCTTCCACATTGATGGCAGTCAATACTACTTTAGCCTCCTGATTCTCTTCCAAGTCAGCCTCAAACGGGATATAAATTCCTTTCTCAACAATCGACACATCAGTGCCTTTCGTACGAATCGACTGCGAACTTACCAAGGTTTCACCCACCATCAATTTCACTTCCAGCGTAGACAAAGGAGTCTCCGGATCGTGAATCTTTACAGAGAAATAAAGAGAATCGGCAGCAGGAGTCTGATCGGTAGTCGAAAATTGTAGTCCTGATAGTTCAGGACATGAATATGGATACTTCACCCGACCATCTTCTTCGCTACATGAAGCCAGCCAGCAAACGGTTAGCCCCAGCAACCATAAAAACAGATTATTGTGTTTCATCATTTTTTCTTTTAAAATTTTACGTTCCTCTTTTCATTAATAACCTTCATTTTGAGTCAGATTGGTATTTTTATCTTTCTCTCCTTGAGGAATCGGCCACAACTGCCGGAAAGCCTGCAAACCTGCAAACAGCAATCTGCCATCTTTGTCTTTATGTTTCTGCATCACTTCCAGCAAACGGTTATTACGTACCAGGTCAAACCAACGCTGACCTTCCATATACAACTCCAATTGACGTTCATTCTCTACCGCCAAGCGGCCCCTAGCCTGTCCCATATTCTCATCCAGAGAAGAGGGAGCAAAGCCCGCACGTTCTCTAATGCCGTTCACGATTCGAATCGCTTCCGGAGTGCGGTCTAACTCTACCAGTGCTTCGGCTTTCAACAGGAGTATATCCGCCAATCGCATCAGAATAATGTTGGAAGTCTTCTCGCGAATCTTATAAGACAACGGATAACTGTCCGCCGGCCAATAGGTGTCATAAGGAACCGATTTCCAAAGGATACTGGATGCATAACGGGTATCTTTCTCCTTGTCGAATTTAGCAACCAAGTCATGAGTAGGCGTACAATAACGTCTCCAGGTCACCGAACCGTCGTCTTCTTTCAGCAACACCCAATAAGCCCAGTTGGGAGCATCGGAGGTGTAATAGACTTCAAAGATACTTTCGGAAGAGAATTTCTTGTCAGGTTGCCACAACTCATCAAAGTTGCCGACCAGCGTATAACCCTCTGCTATCACTTTGTCGCAAGCTTCAACCACTTTGGCATAGTCGCGTGTTGATTTCTCTCCTCTGGTTGCCAACACCTTGGCACGCAAAGCATAAGCGGCGCCTTTGGTGGCCTGGAAAACTCCTTTATTTTTGCTTACCAGGTAACGAATGGTATTTTCTTCGTTCAGATCATCCAATATCTGGTCGTAGATTTTATCTGCGACAGAACGTTCAGGATACATCACCGGATACCATTTATCCAGATTCTCGGCTGTAATGGTCGGAATCAAATCCAGCACCATCGGAGCGTCTCCCCATAAACGGACGATATCGAAGTAGGCCCATGCCCGCAAGAATTTTGCTTCTGCGATGACCCGATTACGCTCTTCTGCTACGGTAGAGGCAGGATCCATCATTTTCGTATTTTCAATCACACTGGTTGCAGTGCCAGCCATTGAATAATACTGTGACCAGACCAATTCTACCTTATAATTGGTAGAAGTCAGCTTCAACAAATCAAATTCTTGTTCGGCCACGCCGTCTCCACCAATATAGCAATTATCGGATTGTACATCTCCAATGGTGTAATTTTCCGACTGGAATATATCTGCCTTAAAGCTTTCATACGCACCTTGCAACTCGGCTTGCGCATCTGCCAGACTTCCGTATTTAGACTCCTGATCTTCCGTCCCGGTACCCTCCTGCATAAAATCCGATTGCGGTTTCTCATCCAGAAAATTACTGCATGAAACGACTAAGACGCAGAGTACGACATAAGCTAACTTTATTATGTTTTTCATTTTCGCACCTATTAAAATTCAACATTCAAACCAAAAATTACCGCCCTCGATTGAGGATAAGTACCATAGTCCACTCCTTGGGCAACGGAGTCGCCGCCAAAAGCATTTACTTCAGGATCGTATCCCTTGTATTTTGTCAACGTGAAAAGATTCTGTCCGGTGACGTAAGCCTGCAATCTGGACAGATGTATTTTATTCAACCATTTCTTAGGGAAATTATAGGACAAAGTGACTGTTTTCAAGCGCAAATAAGATCCGTCTTCTACAAAACGGGAGGAGTTGTGATTGTTCTCTGTATTACCAACGCGGGGGACATTGGTAATCATACCCGGTCGTTTCCAACGATCCAATACACGAACCGACTGGTTTCTAAAGTCGGTCATACCTTCCATATCGATGCGTGACGCATTAAAAATCTTATTACCCTGACTTCCCTGCAAGAAAACAGACAGGTCGAAGCCGGCATACGAGAATGTATTCGTCATACCGTAAATGAACTTAGGCTGGGCATTTCCCAACGTAGTGCGATCTTCCGGATCGATAAAGCCGTTACCATTCAGGTCACGATAGATGATATTTCCAGTTTCCGGATCGACGCCTTCTGATATATATCCAAAGAATGTTCCCAATGGAAGACCTTCTTTCAGAATGACAGCTTTCTCCTTGGATTCATACATTTCAGCATAATAATAGACTTTATTCAAGCCGAGCTTCGTCAACTTATTCCGGTTGAAAGAGATATTGAAATCGGTATTCCACTGGAAGTTGCCTTTCAAATTCTGGGAAGAGACAGTGAACTCCATACCTTTATTCACCATTTCACCATCGTTTCTTGTCACACTGCTTGGCACTACATTCTCCGGCAGGCTGACTGTCAGTAATAAGTCGGTTGTTTTTTTGTAGTAAGCGTCCACCGAGAAGGATAAACGCGAATCAAACATTGTCAGGTCCAGACCCAGATTCCACTGGCTTGTTTTTTCCCAAGTCAGTTCTTTATTGGCTGCCGAACCGGGTCTGATGGCAAGTCCCGGGTATAAATTACCTTCTGAAACCGGCAGTTTACTAGCACTCATGGAAGCCATGTAAGCGTAGTTTCCAAAACCGCCCTGGTTACCGTTCATACCCCATCCGGCACGTAGCTTCAAATCGGTTACAATGTCTTGCAAAGGTTGCATAAACTTTTCGCTTGAAATTCTCCAACCTGCCGAAACAGAAGGAAAAGTACCCCAACGGTGTCCCGGAGCAAAACGGGAAGAACCATCGGCACGGAAGTTGACCGTCAGCAAATAACGGCTGTCATAATTGTACGCTATGCGACCTAAAAAAGAGGCCAGCGTCCATGCGGAGGCGGAAGAACCACAAGCGTCTTTATCCAACTGATTGGCGGCACTGATGGAATGAATATCGGGATAAGACTCTGCCAGATCGAAACCAGCCATCCAGGATGCGTTATATTGTGCACGCTGTTGGGTGGCTCCTCCCAAGATGGAAAGGTTATGTTTGTTGAAGGAACAATCATAGGTTAGCAAATTCTCAAATAGCCATTCGAAGTTTCGTGAGAAACTCTCTTCCACACGTCCTTTTGTACCGCGTCCGTCCGAAGTTGAAATCGGGTCCAGATAATAATCCCAGTGTTCATTAGTCAGTTCAATGCCAAAAGTTGTTTTGAATTTCAGACCTTTGTATATATCAACCGTAAAGCCGAGCGAACCATTAATATGATCTGTATTCGTGTTGCTGTCCGCAGCATTGGCAGCCAGCGGATTCAGAATACGTGCACCATAAGCCTGTTCGTCGTATTCGTTCGGATCATACGGGTTCCACTTCTGCATAAACGGAGGAGTATTCACTACGGACAAGATGGAACCGGCACGCAAAGAACTGCGGCTTTCGTTCACCCATTGTCCTCCTGTATGCGAATACGCAAAGTTGAGCGCCATCTTTAACCATTTTGTCTGCTCACTATCCAAATTCGCACGGAAATTATACCGGTTGAAATGTGCTTTCTCCACAATACCTTGTTCGTCGGAATAACCTCCGGATACAAAATATTGTAATTTCTCGGTTCCATTTGCCACGGATAATTGATAGTTCTGATTAACACCCGTACCGAAGAATAAATCAGTCCAGTCCACATAGCGTGTTTCATTTTCAGGAATATTGGGAGCAACGTCCGAAACAGCTTTCAAGTCTTTCATCAAGTCTTTATATTGCTCTGTATTCAAGGCATCTATCTTCTTACCTAATTTAGAAAACCCCACATAAGCACTCATTTTCACCTGCGGTGCACCGATCTTTCCCCTCTTGGTCGTAATCAACACCACTCCGTTTGCCGCACGTGCTCCATAAATAGCTGCTGATGAAGCATCTTTCAGGATTTGCATACTTTCAATATCATTCGGACTGATATTCGAAATATCATCCGATGGCAAACCATCTACCACATACAACGGCTCATTGGATGCCTGCACGGAAGTAGCACCTCTCACCCGGATGGTCACCCCGGAACCCGGCATACCCGATGGCTGCACAACTTGAATACCGGCTGCTTTTCCCTGAATAGCTTGTGCGGCTGTCATGATCGGACGCTCTTCAATATCTGCCGTAGAAACCACAGATACTGCCGTCGTAATATCTTTCCGTTTCATAGAACCGTATCCCACTATGACAACTTCTTCCAGCACTTGCGAATCTTCGCTCAAAGACACATTATAGATGTTCTGTTTATTGACCGTATGAGACTGGGAAACGTAACCGATATAGGAGAAACTGATTTTTGCTCCTATGGGAGCTTCCAAAGAGAAACGTCCGTCGATGTCAGTAGCGGTCCCAATATTCTCTCCTTCCACTCTCACGGTAACACCAATCAAAGGTTCCCCCCTCCGATCGGCTACAACACCGGTTATTGTTTTCTTATCTCCTTTCTGGGAGGCGTTTTGTTCGGTTTTCAGGGTAAGCACTACTTGCTTGCCCGATTCTATCTTATAACTAATAGGTGACCCTTTGAAAACTTTTTCTAAAACCGAATCGATACTTTCATTGTCCACTTTCAATGAAATCTTTTGATCTAATCCGGGAAGCTTATCCGTATAAAAGAAGCTGTAATCAGCCTTCTTCTCAATTACTCGTATCGTCTGGCGTATTGTCTGATTCTTTACAGAGAAAGTGATCTGCGCACTTACCTCTTGAGACACAAACAACAAGATACAACAGAACATAACAAGCCTGAATATGATATGTAATTGTTTTCTCATTAGTAATTAGCTTTAAATTCTTTAAAATATAAGTCTGAAAATTAGACTTTTTATTATCTTTGTGAAATCATGATGCAAAAAGGATTCCCTTTCCCTTATCCGCATAAGGAAAAATTTCTTTTTTACTATCATGTATAAACCGTATTTAATTTCAGGGTGGAATTATGCTGCTACATAATTCTACCCTCTTTGTTTTATTATGAGGTGTCTTCCATAAATCGTCTTTTTTTAGTTAATACTACTTCCAATTTTCACCGTATCTCCTTCTAACTTATAAGTCAAAGGATAAGTAAGGCTTATAATGTAAAATACATTATGCAAACTGCTGTTCCGGATGGTTCCGGAAAACGGCACATTCTTCAGCTTCTCCGAGTCAAACACGACTTTCACCCCGTACATCCGCTCCAACGTGGTCGCGATCTCTGCTAAAGGCGCTGAATTAAAAATCAACATATTGTTCCGCCAAAAGTCGATTTCACGCAGATCCGAGATGGGCGATTTAGTAAATGTCTGCTTGTTCTTATGATACTCTACCTTTTCGCCGGGTTTCAACAATGTGGCATTCGTTTTATTAGAAACCCTGACACTTCCTTCCGCCAGCAGTGTCGTGACGGAAAGATCGTCCCCATATCCCTTCACATCAAAGGTTGTTCCCAACGCTTCTATCTCCAAATCATTACAGCAGACGATAAAGCGCTTGTCTTTGTTCTTTGCCACCTCAAAATAGGCTTCTCCGTCTAAATAAATCTTTCGGTCGGATTTGTTATACTCCGCATCATAAGAAAGATGAGTAGCCGAATTCAACCAGACTTTCGTTCCATCAGGTAAAGTCAGGTTCGCTTTCTGCCCGTAATCTACTGCAACCATGAAAGGATCCTGCGATACCTTATTTATATGTCCTACTCCGAAATAAGTGGCCAGCCCCAAACAAACCGGTAATAATATAGTGGCCGCCACCTTATATATAATAGGTTGCCAACGCCGCTTCTTCGGATACAGAATTTTGGGTTCATCCAAATTCCGCTGCAGATGATTCCACATTTCTTCTTCCACTGTCTTATCTATTTCGACAGCTGCTTCTTTCCACATCTGCTCGCAAAGCGAATTAAACTCATCACGAATCCCCGGTTTGCGAATCCATTCAATGAGTATCCTTCTTTCTTCAGAAGAGGCCTCCTTCTTGAAGAATTTTTCCAATAGTACTATGTAATCGTGTTGCTCCATAATTTTCCTGTTCTATATATACTAGCCTTGAGAGACAGAAAAGGACTACAAGAAAATGAAGATAAGTTGGATATTAACTTTTATTAAAGGTTAAGCATTAGATATGGTGCAGGAAGAGAGAGACAGAAAAGGCAATCGTCCCCAGTTTGTCACGCAGGAAATCCAAAGAACGATGTACCTGTGTAGCAACAGTCTTTTCTGATATATCCAACTGTTCAGCTATCTCACGATAGTTCAGCCCGGATTTCCAGTAGAGCATAAAAACTTCCCGACGGGCAGGAGGCAGTTCTTCCAAAAGTTTCAGGATATATTCTTCTAAAAATAAATAATCCAACTCTTCATCTATCTCTACAGATTCGTCAGCCGATTCATTGGATAGTTTATCCACATAATTTTGAAGCAGGAGTTCGCGCCTTACGTAATGGTATACCATATTTTGGGATATCTTAAAAAGATAACCGCCCAAGTTCCCTTCCAAATCAATATTGAGCCGTTTCTCCCAGATTTGGAGAAAGATATCCTGTGTAATATCCTTTGCCACCCCGGCATCGCCTATCATAGAAAGGACAAAACTGTAAATGCGAGCATTGTATGCACGATACAACGCTTCAAAAGCATTTTTATTTCCTTCCTTCAATAATTGAAGTTGTTGGGTGGTAATCATCATCAAATAAGGTTAAATCATATATGGATTCAAAAATAACGAAATAACTAAAGCCGACAACTAAAGCGCTTGTTAAAATTTCAATAAATCAATATCTAAGCTTTTAAAAAAGAATAGGATATAAATGCATATCCTATGTATCTCATATCATAAATTCAGCCATTTTGCTATAAAATTAATAGAAATTACCAATCAACAGCAACAATTTCTAACTTTTATTCCTACATTTGCAGCCAATTGATAACTTATTAACAAATTACATATATACCATGGCTAAAATAACGAAAGAAGCCGCTTTGCTCTATCACTCACAGGGCAAACCCGGCAAGATTGAGGTAGTGCCTACCAAACCTTATAGTACTCAAACCGACTTATCACTCGCATATTCCCCCGGTGTAGCAGAACCTTGTCTCGAAATTGAGAAGAACCCGCAGGATGCATACAAGTATACAGCTAAAGGAAATCTTGTAGCTGTTATTTCTAACGGTACAGCCGTACTCGGACTGGGCGATATAGGCGCATTAAGCGGCAAACCTGTAATGGAAGGTAAAGGGCTGCTTTTCAAAATCTATGCCGGTATCGACGTTTTCGACATCGAAGTAGACGAGAAAGATCCGGAGAAATTCATTGCGGCAGTGAAAGCAATCGCTCCTACCTTTGGAGGTATCAATCTGGAAGACATCAAGGCGCCCGAATGTTTTGAAATCGAACGTCGCCTGAAAGAAGAATTAGACATTCCTGTAATGCACGACGACCAGCACGGTACTGCTATTATCTCCAGCGCCGGTTTGGTAAATGCCTTGCAGGTGGCAGGAAAGAAAATCGAGGATGTGAAAATCGTCGTGAACGGTGCCGGTGCATCCGCAGTATCTTGTACTAAATTATATGTATCTTTAGGCGCACGCCTCGAAAATATTGTCATGCTGGATAGTAAAGGCGTTATCAGCAAGACACGTACCGATCTGAACGAACAGAAAAGATATTTTGCAACTGACCGCACAGATATCCACACACTGGAAGAAGCAATCAAGGGCGCGGATGTATTCCTCGGCCTGTCAAAAGGAAATGTGTTGAGTCAAGATATGGTACGCAGCATGGCTCCGATGCCCATCGTATTCGCATTGGCCAACCCGACACCGGAAATCTCTTACGAAGATGCCATGGCAGCACGTCCTGACGTACTGATGGCTACCGGACGTTCCGACTATCCGAACCAGATTAATAATGTAATCGGTTTCCCATATATCTTCCGCGGTGCTTTGGACACTCAAGCTAAAGCAATCAACGAAAAAATGAAAATTGCGGCCGTACACGCTATTGCCAACCTGGCAAAACAGCCGGTGCCTGATGTAGTCAACGCAGCCTACCACGTAAACAACCTTTCTTTCGGTGCGGAATACTTTATCCCGAAACCGGTAGATCCACGCCTCATCACCGAAGTTTCCTGCGCAGTGGCAAAAGCTGCTATGGAAAGCGGAGTGGCTCGCACAGAAATCAAAGACTGGGACGCTTACTGTGTTCACCTGCGCGAATTGATGGGTTACGAATCCAAACTAACCCGCCAACTGTATGATACTGCCCGCCGCTCACCTCAACGTGTCGTATTTGCCGAAGGTATCCACCCGAATATGCTGAAAGCTGCCGTTGAAGCAAAAGCCGAAGGTATCTGTCATCCTATCTTATTAGGAAACGACGAAGCTATCGGAAAACTGGCAGAAGAAATGGAGCTTAGCCTGGAAGGTATTGAAATCGTTAATCTTCGCCACCCGGACGAATCAGATCGTCGCGAGCGTTACTCCCGCATCCTTGCAGAAAAACGTGCACGCGAAGGATTTACCTACGAAGAAGCCAACGACAAGATGTTCGAACGCAACTACTTCGGTATGATGATGGTGGAAACAGGAGATGCAGACGCATTCATCACCGGACTTTATACAAGATATAGCAATACGATCAAAGTGGCAAAAGAAGTGATCGGCATCCAACCGGGCTTCAAACACTTCGGTACCATGCATATCCTGAACTCCAACAAAGGTACTTACTTCCTGGCAGACACATTGATTAACCGCCACCCCGATACGGAAACATTGATTGATATCGCCAAACTGTCCGATAAAACAGTTCGTTTCTTCAATCACACACCGGTTATCTCTATGTTGTCATACTCTAACTTCGGCGCTGATACCGCAGGTAGCCCAGTGAAAGTGCACGAAGCAGTTGCTCACATGCAGGACGAATATCCGGAATTGGCTATCGACGGCGAAATGCAGGTAAATTTTGCCATGAACCGCGAATTGCGTGATACCAAATATCCGTTTACCCGCCTGAAAGGTAAAGACGTAAATACATTGATTTTCCCGAATCTAAGTTCAGCAAACGCCGGTTACAAACTGTTGCAGGCAATGGACCCGGATACAGAATTCATCGGCCCTATCCAGATGGGATTGAACAAACCTATCCACTTCACCGATTTCGAAAGTTCCGTCCGTGACATTGTGAATATCACAGCCGTAGCCGTGATCGATGCCATTGTTGACAAAAAGAAAAGAGGAGTGAAATGAAACGCCCGTTATCCAAATCACAAATAGTTTGCATCAGCCTGCTTTGGTTGGCGCTTTGCTATTTAGTTCTGACAAAAGCCGAACGAATTGACGGGATGACGATAGTAATGCTTGTCATTTCGGCAGCATTAGTATTTATTCCTGTCTATAAGTCGATCAAAAAGAACAAATAAATATCTTTTTTCCTATTTTTAATGCGATAAAATATCAAATTTGATGTTTTATCGCATTTTTCTTTATAAAATGTTTGCTAGTTCAATTTTTATCTTTACTTTTGCAACCGGAAATAAAATTCCGATGTACCCATATACAAGTGTGCAAATTGCTATACGGCAGAAAAGCACATAGTCGAGCGGCACATAAGCAAATTGTCAAATTAGCACATTATTTTTATATCAACCAATTAAAGAAAAAAAGATTATGAATGCAGCAAAGGTATTAGACGATCTGAAAAGAAGATTTCCCAATGAACCGGAGTATCATCAAGCAGTAGAAGAAGTACTTTCTACTATTGAAGAAGAATACAACAAACACCCGGAGTTTGATAAAGTAAACTTGATCGAACGTTTGTGTATTCCTGATAGAGTATATCAGTTCCGCGTGACTTGGATGGATGATAAAGGTAATATTCAGACCAACATGGGTTACCGTGTTCAGCACAACAACGCGATCGGTCCTTACAAAGGCGGTATCCGTTTCCATGCATCTGTAAACCTTTCTATCTTGAAGTTCCTTGCCTTTGAACAAACATTCAAAAACTCACTGACTACGCTGCCGATGGGTGGTGGTAAAGGTGGTTCCGACTTCTCTCCTCGTGGAAAGTCAAATGCCGAAGTAATGCGCTTCGTACAAGCATTCATGCTGGAACTGTGGCGTCACATCGGTCCTGAAACTGACGTTCCTGCTGGTGACATCGGTGTTGGTGGCCGTGAAGTAGGTTTCATGTTCGGTATGTATAAAAAACTGGCTCATGAATTTACCGGAACATTCACAGGTAAGGGCCGCGAATTCGGTGGTTCACTGATTCGTCCGGAAGCTACCGGTTATGGTAACATCTACTTCCTGATGGAAATGCTGAAAACAAAAGGCACTGACCTGAAAGGTAAAGTTTGTCTGGTTTCCGGTTCTGGTAACGTTGCTCAATATACAATCGAAAAAGTAATCGAACTGGGTGGTAAGGTAGTTACTTGCTCTGACTCTGACGGTTATATCTACGATCCGGATGGTATCGACCGCGAAAAACTGGATTACATCATGGAACTGAAGAATCTGTACCGTGGCCGTATCCGTGAATACGCAGAAAAATATGGTTGCAAATATGTGGAAGGAGCTAAACCTTGGGGTGAAAAATGTGATATCGCTCTTCCTTCTGCTACTCAAAATGAATTGAATGGCGACCACGCTCGTCAGTTGGTAGCAAACGGTTGTATCGCCGTATCTGAAGGAGCTAACATGCCTTCTACTCCGGAAGCTATCAAAGTGTTCCAGGATGCTAAGATCCTTTACGCTCCGGGTAAAGCTGCTAATGCCGGTGGTGTGTCAGTATCAGGTCTTGAAATGACTCAAAACTCTATCAAATTGAGCTGGAGTGCTGAAGAAGTAGACGAAAAACTGAAGAGCATCATGAAGAATATCCACGAAGCTTGCGTTCAGTACGGTACAGAAGCCGACGGATACGTAAACTATGTGAAGGGTGCTAACGTAGCCGGATTCATGAAGGTTGCTAAAGCAATGATGGCACAAGGTATCGTATAATCAGCGAAAGATATATAAGCTATAGTTTATTTAAAGACTCCCGCCTTCCGAAAGGAAGTGCGGGAGTTTTTATACCCTAAAGGGTGTAAAACAGAAAAATTACATTATATTTATACCCAAAAGGGTATAATATGGGCTCAGTCATTATTCTTGGGGATTTAACACATATTTGGCTACTTAGTTGAAGTTGAGTCTTATTTCTTCATTGTGTTCTTCCGCGTTATGAGCAAAATTCGGAATGAATAAAAGAAAATATATTTATATTTTGTCCATAGGCAAAAACCGGGTCACCGTTCCTTTTAAAGGAACGCCCCGATGCACACCGAGAAACGCCCCGTTCCTTTAAATGAAACGGGGCATTTGTTTTAAAGGAAAAAACAGGTGGCACATCTTGTTGTATAACAGCGCTTTATCTTTTCACAGTTATATAGTAAAATAATTAAGAACTTTATTTACAATATCAGTTAAATTCGCTATTCTTACAAATGAATTATCTATGGTTTGAATGTCTTTGAAATAAACAATAAATATTTAGTGGAGCGTTTTAGTACTGAAAAAGCAGATTTTAAGTACTTCTTCCATCTGTTCCATGTACTTTATTACAGCAGTACAAGTACCTCTTTTGTTCAACTCTTATACTTCTCCCAGCTAATTCTTCTACTTCATTTGTCCGACATTTGTTTTCTCCCGTAATAATCAAGGCAATCAACCTAAAATTTAATTCAAAACGGTACTTAAATGCATAAGACCTGACTGCACAGAGTATGTTAAATCCCCAAGAAGAAAAAGTGCCCCCCAAAAAAGATCAAATACAAGCCAAATACTATGAAAAGATACGAAATTTAGAAAGGGTAAAAATCTAAATATAAGAGCCTATTAATTGGATATTTAATTCTCTCTTTTGTATAGTATTACCGCCAACCTCGAATTTTCTTTTAACATTCTACAGAGATAGCGATTCAACTCTTTTAACTATCTTTGTCCCCTGTATAACCCATTAATATTTATAACAGACTGATGAAACTAAGAAACTTATTCGCCGGAATGATATTATGTCTGGCAGTTGCTTCCTGCATTCAAGATGAAGCTCAAAATGTTGAAGCAGCTATAGACGGATGCAGCGGCAGCAATATTCAATTAGCTAACATTAACACTTACAGCAAAACAGTATCTATTTATGTATCCAAATCTACAGATTTATCTGCATTGGAAATCAAATTTGAACTGCCCGATGGAGCTAATATCAATCCTGTCAATGCAATAGCAAATGACGATGCTCCTAAATATGATTTTTCAACTTCGAAAGTTCCCATTACACCCGAACAAACGTTGGAACAATATCAACGTATGTTCAAAGTTACATCTGAAAGCGGTACTACAGAAGCTGTCTATACTATCACAGTCATCAAATCAGAACTTCCAACTGAATACCATTTTGAGAATATAGAAGATGGAAACAATAAGTTTCACATATTCTATGAATTCAATCAGCAAGAAGCGAAAATGCTACAATGGGCAAGTGGAAATCCAGGCTTCCAGCTAACTGGGATGGCAAAATCACCGCTGGATTACCCAACAGTACAGGATCAAGGATATAAAATAGGTAAAGGAGTGAAACTGGAAACCAAAAGTACTGGAAGTTTCGGCACAGGAGTGGGGATGCCTATTGCAGCAGGAAATCTCTTCATCGGTTCATTCGAAGTAGGAAATGCATTATCAGATGCAAAAGCTGCAACCAAGTTTGGATTTCCATTTTTTAAGCATCCTACAAAACTGGAAGGATACTATAAATTCAAACCAGGAACTGAATATATAACTGGAATTGGTAAAGATGAAAATCAGAAGCCTTACATTATAACAGATCCTTCTATGAACGGTAAAGACAAAGGTGATATATATGCCATTTTATACAGAGCAGACAATGTTAATGATTTTCTGGATGGAAACCTCAACTTTGATTCCGAAGAAAAAATAGTATATATCGCCCGAATCTCTGATGAGGAAATGAAAGAGACAGATACATGGACCCATTTTAGTATACCTTTTATACATAGAAAAGAGATAGAACAATCAGCTCTTGATGAAGGAAAATATAAACTTGCTGTCGTTTTTTCCTCTAGTATAAATGGAGCTTATTTCAAAGGTTCTATAGGAAGTACTTTATGGATAGATGAAGTAACAATCCACTGTGAAGAAGACGGAGAAAACAATAAATAATAAATTAAAAAGAAATTCAGACATGAAAAAATATATATTGGCAGGTTTAGCTACACTTTTCTTTGGTATTAGCCAAATCAATGCACAATCATCCGAACATAAAGGTTTATTATGGTCCTCTCTTCATGGATTAGACTATGAGTTCAAAGCAGGGGTAAATATAGGGGGAACATCTCCCCTTCCTCTTCCTAAAGAAATCCGAAGTATAGAAAGCTATTCCCCCGGACTTGCCATCACTTTAGAAGGAAATATAACCAAATGGTTAGATGCTACAAAAAAATGGGGAGTTAGCTTAGGACTCCGCCTTGATAACAAAAATATGACTACCGAAGCTTTAGTAAAAAACTATGGAATGGAAATTTTTAATGAAACAGGAGGAAAGGTAGAAGGACTTTGGACAGGAGGAGTTAAAACTAAGGTGAAAATGTCTCTTTTGACAGTACCTATCTTAGCAAATTATAAAATCAGCGACCGATGGAAGCTAGTTGCAGGTCCTTATCTATCATATGTAATGGAAAGAGACTTCTCTGGACATGTTTATGAGGGGCACCTTCGCTCTCCGGATGCTACCGGTGACCGGGTTAATTTCGCAGGTGACAATATCGCAACCTATGATTTTTCTGAAGATTTGCGCAAATTTCAATGGGGATTACAAGTAGGCGGAGAATGGAAAGCCTACAAACATCTAAATATACATGCAGACTTAACATGGGGATTAAATGATATCTTCAAGAAAGATTTCACCACAATTTCATTCGCCATGTATCCAATTTACTTAAACGTGGGATTTGGTTACTCATTCTAAAAAGTAACTCTTCTATATAAATAAGCGAGGAAGAATCATTTAATAAGATTCTTCCTCGCTTATTTATATAGAAGAGCACCTTCTTGTTAAAGGGTCGTCTCACTAGAAAATGAGACGACCTCTTCATTTTTCTCTTTCAATCAAAAAACAACTTCCAGATTATCTATATAAAGTACACTACCCGGTGCACCAGAAAAGTTATCCCCATCTTTACTGGACGAACAAACAATGGCTAACTTATATTTCTTGGAAGTATCCCAAGATTTACCATTCTTGTATTCAAAGTTGACGTTAAACTCTTTATAAGTAGCCTGTTCTCCCGCATCTTTTACTGAAGCTATTGCCACAATCTTATCAGACGTTAACAGGTTAGTCCCATCTAAATGATCAGCAGAATAAGAGTCAACCTCATATAATACAGCATTCAAAGCCGGAGCATCCTTCTTTGTGTTATCTAAAGTCACTTCATGAGCTTTCGTTGGTTCACCTGGAGTATTGGCTTGATAATAATCTGGGCCAGCAGCATATTTATAAAATCCTTTGAAAGATTTCGGTTCTTTACGACATATATCACCAAAATGGGTACTTTTCAAAGTATTCAAGATATTCACACTAAATACCCCATTATAGACAGAACCTGATGTCACTTTGGGAACAGAAGTTATAAACACAAATCTCCCCTTTGTATCAGCAGTCTCAAGGCGCGCTGCTTTGCCACTTCCAGTAGCAGTATCGTCAGTTGCAGTCACTAAATAAGCTCCAGCCTGTGGATATAAAGCATCATCTCCTGTACCATACATTGATTTAATCCACTTCAGTCCTTCATTAGAAGTAGCCCATCCACGACCTGGTTCATAATATTCCTGATATTTATTAGCCGTATTACTCGTTTCATTCTTCAATTCCCAAGGATCATCAAAACTAACTTTGAATGAAAATTCTTCAATAATATCATGTGTAATGGTATAAGTTTTTGCAGTTCCTTTCTCTGGCTTCACTTTAATCGTTGTTTTCGCTCCGGAGAAATCAATAGCAGTTCCTTTCACATAAGGCTCATCCTTATAGAGAACAGTCGCTCCCTCCGAAACCTCAAAAATAGGAACAAGTTGTTTCAATTGTTCTTCTGTCGTATTTGGTGTTACATAGAACACAACATTAGTACCGGATATTTCAGGTTGAACAATTACATTATCACTATCGAACGTCATTTTTATCAAATCCTTTCCTGTTTTTTGTAGTGGATCGGATATAAATGAATAATTTATTGTATATTTTTCCGATTTCAGTACTATTTTCAAAGTCAGAATTTTATCAGCTAATGTACCCGATATGGTATACTCAACAGCTTCTTTATTCTTATCAGCAACCTTCCCTTTTATTTCCTCAATAGAAAACGTGCCATCTACATTCTTTATTAATCGTGTACTTTCTCCACCAATATACTGATGGGGCTTAGTAGATGACGGTGCACCTAAAGCGGGATTTAAAGGGAATGAAATATAAAATTTAGAGATTGTAACCTTATTATACCCAGCACTTGTGAACGTAAAACCATCTGTAGGATATTGCAATGTAAATCCATCTTCTGAATAATCACATGTTAATCCATTCTCCGAACGTGGATAGAAACCTGCGATTGCTTCTGAGTAATCTTTATCATCCACTTCTTTAGAAATACGAGTACCGTCAAACGAAACTACAATATCCATATCCTCAACAGGACCACCTTCTACACTTCCACCTTTTTGGATAACATTAATATTTAAATTAGCTTTTTCATTACTTACTGTTCCTGAGACTTTAATCTTCAGATTTCCCAGTACATCATGATTCATTGTTGTTTCCGTTTCTTGTAAGAATAACTTGATTTGCATCACCACTCAAAGATATGCCACTTACGACAATATCACCTACTGAAAAATCTAGGAATGAAAAATCTCTTAATGACAGTTCGACCTTATCGGTCCCCTCTCCTTTTACAAAAATTCTTTCAGATATAGCTTCTGGAGTCAGATTTGCTCCATTCATCGAAACTCTCAAACCACCGTCGTAAGTACCAACTGTTGCATCCTGAAGTAAGGTAAAATCAGGACCTGTGTTTCCCGGCTCGTCATCACTACAAGCCGTAAACAAACTTACTGAACAAATTAACGCTAATAAATACAAAAATCTCCTTTTCATTAATTCTCTGTTTAAGTTAATAATAATAATTAAAAATAAATCAATAATTCCATTTTCAAGAAAAGCAATACCGACATTCACATATCTCGTCTTTTCTTTAAACGGCACAAGAAATATATAAACCTTATATATACAAGGCTATTTCATGAATTAAATAGTTTAATTTCTTGCTTAAAGAAATAGTTAACATGAGGAAGAAAAGATTAAGTAGCTCATAAAAAAGCAGATACCTACAGGTCATCACAAATAAAATTTAAATATTGCGAAAATCCAATAGGTGTCTGCATTCTTTTTTTAACGTTGTATATTAATACAGTCGCTACTTATTATAGGAACAAGTCCTAGAAATATAATATTCAAATTCTTAGTTATTTCGTTCCAGTATATTGAACATTAACAGTCAATAAGCCATTCATCACTCCAACAACAATTGGTAAACTCAATTTATTGCCTTCCACTGTCGCATTTACAATATTAACATTACAGTCAACAGACATGGACGTTCCACCAATTGGTACCTGTATGTCTTTCAATTCTTTACTGCCGTTAAAAGTATATTTTCCATCTTTCTGTGTCAACATACATTTTTCTACTTTCAAATCACCTAAACTCACTGGTATGATATTAACTCCATCAAGACTAACATTCAACTTAAAATCCTTAATAACCACATCAATCGCATCATCACCGTTCTTGGCCAAAGATAACGACTTAGCTTCATTGGCAACTTCCTTTCCTTCTAAAATAGCGACCAAAGTACCATTATACGTACCAGCTACCATTTCAGAAGATGCTGTGTCATCATCGTCATCACTACAAGCTGTAAATAAACTCATTGAGCTAATCAGCATTGCAAACAAAAAAAATGAAATTCTTTTCATAACCATCTCTTTATAATTAATATTTATATACAATAGAGAAAAATACAAATTCTCTTCCTTCCCTATTTCTGTAAAAGATAGCGCAAAGTAACGAATATTAAGAATACAATACAAGGTCTATTTTTCTTGTTTCTGTCCTATTTTTCAGGTTAACCATTCAAAAAGAAATAAAAAGTAGCATTTTATAGACTATAAACACGTTTCTCAGAAAAAGCCAATAGTCGAAATTATAGATTTAAATGCACAGCAGATTCTTTTGAAACTGATACCTCTAGTGATAGTTCCATATAAAAAGATACATACAATCCTTAGCAGTAGAAATCCAAATAAAATTATCTGCGCTACAAATATACGATGGGTAAAGAAATGCCTCAATGGACTTACCCTAAAATAATTTATTGGTGCAGAAACCTGTAAAATCACTCAACTGTAATAACAAGTTACAATCAAACGCATAATATAATATGAAATGTATTCAATTATCCAGTCTTCCTAATCTCCCGGCATCAAAACCACACCCAGCTTTTTCTTCCCATCCATCTTGACCACCATCGGTTTTTCAAAGCGAACATGACGAAGATATTTTGTTTCCTCCACTGCCGGTTGCGCATTGAGAAAATCCTGATTATAAACCCCATCATTCATAAAGGCATTAATAGTGAAATACCCAACTCCGAACGAAGTCAGATTCTGAAAGAAATGTGTCCCTTGACTTGGATCTACCCGATAATTGGTCAGTCCAGCTTCCACAATCACACGGGCAGCCGAAATATGCGGCCACTTCACAGGGATGCCGAGCCAAGTATCGCTGCTTCCCCAACGTCCCGGACCGACAAGCACATAATTCTTTCCTTCATTCAAGAATTGTTGGTTAATCTTTTCTATCTCCCAGGCAATTGTCTGATTGTTGGAGGCACTATAATTATCGGTCTTTACATAGACCACATCATAAATATCATTCATGATACCGTGTCCCAATGAATTATATGAGCGAAGAATCACATCTTCATCCGGTATCTCGTTCAAATCCTCGTCCAGCATTTCTTTACTGTCTACGATAGGACGTATTTGTAACAGATAGAAAGTTCCGGATTTATCATGTTCACGACTCATCGTAGCCGCAAATTCAATTTCAACCGGACGGCGCATCTCCTGTTCACCATATTTCAAGACTAATTGCAGAATACGAGCCAACGGGAATACATCATGTTGCAGGATATTGGCAAAAGTAATCACCTTCCGACCTCCGGGATATAAACCATCCCGGATAATCTGGTCATACGGGTCATACGTAGAAGCGATATAACGCAAGGCACCATCATTTTCCGCCTCTTTGACATGGAGTTTCAATAAATTGAAACCATCGTCGATAGAAAAATCATGCCCGGCATTTTTCAAATCCAAAGCATAAAAACGGGTCTGGGTTTCTTTCAGGGCGATTTCCATTTCGCTGGTTTGCAACACCTGGTTAGGATGATAAGGAGAAAAACGAAGGGTCATGCCGCCGTCAACAATATATTTACCCAATCCCAAAGCCAGGTTAACCGTTCCTTCTTCTGCTTTTTCATCCCCTAACGGATAATAATTCAGCGAACGGGCCACACCGGACATAGACGGATAATAACGGTCACCATATTGATTACCAACTACCTCCTGCAAGATAACAGCCATCTTTTCCTGATCGATTACATTCGAAGTGGCCTGCATATACGCTTTGCTGTCGCGGAAATAAACCGAAGCATACACTCCTTTAATTGCATCCGAAAGCATACGCAACATTTCATACCGGTCATCCAGATAGGGAATCATATATGTACTATAAATTCCGGCGAACGGCTGATAATGAGAGTCTTCCAATAAAGAAGAAGAACGGATGGCAATCGGAGATTTCACCACATCGAAGAAAGTAAAGAAGTCCTCCACCAGCCTGTCCGGCAACTTGGCCTTCAGGAAGTATTTCAGAATCGTATCATCATCCGCGTTCGACAATGCAATCTGATACAAATTATTGGTATCCATAAATTCATCAAACACATCCGTACAGAGCACTACCGTTTTAGGAATGGCGACACGCGCATTCTCAAACTCATCAAACTCCGGATGACGCTTCACCATATTATCAATAAAAGCCAGTCCACGCCCTTTTCCGCCCAAAGAACCATCTCCGATACGGGCAAAGTTAGAATAACGGTCGAAGCGATCGCGCTTAAAGACAGCCACAACTCCCTGATTCTTCATCTTACGATACTTCACAATGGCTTCAAAGATAATTTTCCGGTGAGCATCCACATCCTGAAGACTATTCCAGGTAATCGGTTTTAAGAACTCGGCTACCGGGAACATGGCACGAGAATAGAACCAACGCGACACGTGATTCCGGCTGATATGATATAAGAAGGACTCCGCAGGTACGGCAAAAAGAATGTTTTGCAATTCTTTCAGATTCCGGACACGGGCAATCTCTTCCCCGGTAGCCGGGTTACGAAATATAAAATCACCAAAACCAAAATCATCGGAAACGATACGACGCAAATCTACGTCCATCTTTTTTGAGTTCTTATCAATAAAGCTAGCACCATACTTAGCTGCATAAGATGCATTCTCCGACTCGGAAGACTGGATTATCAACGGAACGAACGGATCATTCTTGCGTATCTCGGCACACAACTTGATACCTGCCAGACCGTCTTTCTCACCCCGCTCCACCTTCGGGAAACGGACATCGGTGATTACTCCTAATATATTATTCTGATATTTATGATAAATTTCCATTGCCTCCTGATACGTACGCGCCAGTACAATCTTAGGACGCCCACGCATACGAAGTGTACGCTGGTGCGCATTCAAGGCTTCAGTAGAGAACTCCTGACTCTGCTTCAACACGAACTTATACAGATTCGGCAAAATAGAAGAATAGAAACGAATACCATCCTCCACCAAAAGAATCAACTGTACACCGACTTCCTGCACATCGTGTTCCAGATTCATCTTGTCCTCTATCAATTTGATAATAGACACCAACAGGTCGGTATTGCCCAACCAACAGAACACATATTCAAACGCACTTAAATCTTCATTGATAATCCGTTTGGTAATACCATGGCTGAAAGGAGTCAGGATGACGATAGGAATATGCTCATATTTCTCTTTGATATGGCGACCGATGTCGAAACTGTCATTATCCCCTGTGCTCGGCATACAAATCACCAGGTCGAACGACATATTTTCCAACTGCGCCAATGCTTCCTCCTCTGTGGATACCTGCGAGAAACGAGGCGGATAACGCAAAGATAAAGAGGTGTATTCATTGAAAATCTTCTCATCAATGCGCCCGTCATCTTCCAACATAAAAGCGTCATAAGGGTTGGCAATTAACAACACGTTAAAAATTCGCCTTGTCATCAGGTTGGCGAACTGTGTATCTTTGAAGTAAAGCTGGTTTAATTTATATTTACTAAGCATAAAGTCATTCTCCTTATTTATTTCAAATCGTCTATCTGCAGAATCACATTTTGCAAAGTTAATTCTTTAAATCTCATTTTCCATCATCTTCTTTATAAAGTTTACTTGTTTATCTCTTATTATTTTGTAGATTTGTAACTTTAAGTTTATTCAAAAAAGACTTTTTATTCACATGAAAAAAGTAACTTTATTAATGAGTGGAATCATGGTGATGTCATGCGCTCCCCAACAAAAAAAGCTGGTCTACCCCGAGACGCCAAAGGTAGACACTGTAGATGTGTACTTCGGCACACAAGTTCCCGACCCTTACAGATGGTTGGAAAATGACACCAGTGCAGCCACTACTGCCTGGGTAGAAGCACAAAACAAAGTAACGAATGAGTATCTTAGCCAGATCCCGTTCCGCGAAAACCTTCTGAAACGATTGACGACACTGGCCGATTACGAGAAAATCAGTGCCCCGATCAAGAAACATGGAAAGTATTATTTCAGTAAAAATGACGGTCTGCAGAACCAGAGTGTATTCTATGTGCAGGACTCATTGGACGGCGAACCGCGTGTTTTCCTCGATCCGAACAAACTATCGGACGACGGAACAGTGGCACTGACCGGTCTTTATTTCTCAAACGACGGCAAGTACACCGCTTACAGTATTTCACGCAGCGGTTCGGACTGGTCTGAAATTTATGTAATGGATACCGAAAGCGGAAAACTGCTGGAAGACCACATCGAATGGGCCAAGTTCACCGGTGCTGCCTGGCAGGGAGACGGTTTCTATTACAGTGCATACGATGCACCATCCAAAGGAAAAGAGTTCTCCAACGTGAACGAGAATCACAAAATCTATTATCACAAAATCGGTGAGCCACAGTCAAAAGATAAACTGATTTATCAGAATCCTGCTTATCCGAAACGTTTCTATACATCGAGCACCAGTGAAGACGAACGGATTCTCTTCCTGACGGAATCCGGCGCCGGAAGAGGTAACAACCTGTTTATACGGGATTTGAAAAAGCCGAATTCACCCTTCATCCAGCTGACTACAGACCTCGACTACCAATATTACCCAATCGAAGTTATCGGCGACCAGATTTATATTTATACCAACTACGGTGCACCGAAAAACCGGATCATGGTAGCCGACATCAACCGTCCGAAGCTGGAAGACTGGAAAGAGCTCGTACCCGAATCGGAAGCTGTTCTTTCAAATGCGGAAGTGATCGGTGGCAAACTGTTCCTTACTTATGACAAAGATGCCTCGAACCATGCATACGTTTACGGTCTCGACGGTAAACATATTCAGGAAATCCAACTGCCGTCACTCGGTTCCGTAGGCTTTAGCGGCAACAAAGACGACAAAGAATGTTTCTTCGGATTCACTTCATTCACCATACCGGGTGCTACCTACAAATACGACATGGATCAGAATACCTACGAACTATATCGTGCCCCGAAAGTACAATTCAACTCGGACGATTTTGTGACCGAACAAGTATTCTTCGCCAGCAAAGACGGCGTAAAAATTCCGATGTTCCTTACTTATAAGAAAGATTTGAAGAAAGACGGCAAAAACCCTGTATTCCTCTACGGATACGGTGGCTTCGGTATCAGCCTCAACCCGGGCTTCAGCGCCACACGCATTCCATTCCTCGAAAATGGGGGTATCTACGCACAAGTAAACCTGCGCGGTGGTAGTGAATACGGTGAAGACTGGCACGTAGCCGGAACTAAAATGCAGAAACAGAACGTATTCGACGATTTCATCTCTGCTGCCGAATACCTGATCGACCAGAAATATACAAACAAAGATAAAATCGCCATTGTAGGAGGTTCCAACGGTGGTCTGTTGGTGGGTGCCTGCATGACACAGCGTCCTGACCTGTTCCGTGTAGCGATTCCGCAGGTAGGTGTGATGGATATGCTCCGCTACCATAAATTCACTATCGGCTGGAACTGGGCAAGCGATTACGGCACAAGCGAAGACAGCAAAGAGATGTTTGAATACCTCAAAGGCTACTCTCCACTGCACAACCTGAAACCAGGCACGAAATATCCGGCAACACTGGTCACTACCGCCGACCATGACGACCGTGTAGTCCCTGCCCACTCATTCAAGTTTGCCGCTACCCTGCAAGCCGACAACGACGGTACCAATCCGACACTGATCCGTATTGACAGCAAAGCCGGGCATGGCGCAGGCAAACCAATGGCTAAAGTACTGGAAGAACAAGCTGATATTTATGGATTCATCATGTATAATTTAGGAATGAAACCAAAATTCTAAAGCGGCACTTCCTATTTATAAACACATACAAGCCCCGTAACCTGTATTTTACATTACAGGCTGCGGGGCTTTGTGTTTTTCAACAGAAGAAATTGACATTTTATCATTATTTAATCAAAATATCCGCATTAAAACAAGCAACTTTGAAAAATTTTCCTATATTTGCAGTGAGTTAGTTGACATTTTATCAGAATTAACCTTTTAAAATATAGTATCATGAACATCCAGAAAATCATGTCCTCTTTGGAGGCTAAGCATCCCGGTGAATCTGAATATCTTCAAGCAGTGAAGGAAGTTCTTCTTTCTATCGAAGATATATACAATCAACATCCTGAATTTGAAAAAGCTAAAATCATAGAAAGATTGGTAGAACCCGACCGTATCTTCACTTTCCGTGTGACGTGGGTGGATGACAAAGGCGAGGTGCAGACCAACCTCGGTTATCGTGTACAATTCAATAATGCGATCGGTCCTTATAAAGGTGGTATCCGTTTCCATGCTTCCGTCAATCTTTCCATTCTGAAATTCCTCGGTTTCGAACAGACATTCAAAAATGCACTGACCACGCTGCCTATGGGTGGTGGAAAAGGTGGTTCCGATTTCTCTCCGCGCGGTAAGAGTGATGCTGAAATCATGCGTTTCTGCCAAGCTTTCATGTTGGAGTTATGGCGTCACCTCGGACCGGATATGGATGTACCTGCCGGTGATATCGGCGTAGGCGGACGTGAAGTAGGTTATATGTTCGGTATGTATAAGAAACTGACTCGCGAATTTACAGGCACATTCACCGGCAAGGGATTAGAATTCGGAGGCTCGTTGATTCGCCCGGAAGCTACCGGTTTCGGTGGTCTGTATTTTGTAAATCAGATGCTACAAGCGAAAGGCATTGATATAAAAGGTAAGACAGTCGCTATTTCCGGTTTCGGCAACGTTGCATGGGGAGCAGCTACCAAAGCTACCGAACTGGGTGCTAAAGTGATTACAATTTCCGGCCCGGACGGATATATCTACGATCCGGATGGTATCAGCGGCGAAAAGATAGACTATATGCTCGAACTTCGTTCGTCGGGTAATGACATTGTTGCACCTTATGCAGAACAGTATCCGAATGCTACCTTTGTAGAAGGCAAGCGCCCGTGGGAAGTGAAAGCAGACATCGCACTTCCTTGTGCTACCCAAAATGAATTAAATGGAGAAGATGCTCAAAATCTCATAAAAAATGACGTACTTTGCGTCGGAGAAATTTCCAACATGGGATGTACTCCCGAAGCAATCGACCTCTTTATTGAACATAAGATAATGTATGCTCCGGGTAAAGCGGTCAACGCAGGCGGTGTTGCCACTTCCGGTTTGGAAATGTCTCAAAACGCAATGCACCTAAGCTGGAGTGCTGCCGAAGTGGACGAAAAGCTCCATGCAATCATGCACGGCATCCATGCACAATGCGTGAAGTACGGCACGGAACCCGACGGATACATTAATTATGTGAAGGGTGCCAACATTGCCGGATTTATGAAAGTAGCTCACGCAATGATGGGACAAGGCGTTATTTAGAAGACTTTGTTTAGTTGTATTTGTATTTGTGGTTTGCGCTGCTCGCCTCCTGTGACAGGACGCGGGTAGCGCTATTTTTTTGAGATTAACATTATTTTCGCTGGAATTAATTATCTTTGTGGCATGATAGGTTAAATAATGGTTTGTGAATTTGTTATATCAGATAAACAACTCACAACTAATAATTTACCATTGATAGTTTTGTAATTAATAATCATGTAATAAATAAAAAATGCTACAACCCGAATTGAAATTTCGCCGTGACAAGATTCGCAGTCTGATGGTGTCACAGGGCATTGACGCCGCACTTATCACTTGTAATGCAAATTTAATTTACACGTATGGCTGTGTAGTCAGTGGCTATCTTTACCTCCCCCTTCATTCGCCTGCACTATTGTTTTTCAAACGCCCTAATAATATCACAGGAGAACATTCGTTCTCGATTCGCAAACCGGAACAAATCGTTGACCTGTTGAAAGAACAAGGATTGCCGATGCCAACCAAACTGATGTTAGAAGGTGACGAGCTCCCTTATACGGAATATTGCCGTCTGGCCAGCCTGTTTCCGGAAGCAGAAGTTGTAAATGGCACCCCGTTGATTCGTCAGGCACGCAGTGTGAAAACACCTGTAGAAATTGAGATGTTCCGCCGTTCGGGCATTGCCCACGCCAAGGCATACGAACAGATTCCAAGCGTATATCGCCCCGGTATGACGGACATTGAGTTTTCCATTGAAATAGAACGCCTGATGCGTCTGCAAGGTTGCCTCGGAATTTTCCGGGTATTCGGACGCAGCATGGAAATATTCATGGGTAGCGTACTGACCGGAGACAATGCCGGATACCCCTCGCCCTATGATTTTGCTTTAGGTGGACAGGGCCTTGATCCTGCTTTGCCGGGAGGAGCAAATAAAACTCCGCTAAAAGAAGGTCAGAGCGTTATGGTGGACTTGGGAGGTAATTTCAACGGCTACATGAACGATATGAGCCGCGTATTCTCAATAGGAAAGCTGCCCGAAGAGGCTTACACCGCCCATCAGGTTTGTTTGGATATCCAAACAAAGATAGCTTCCATCGCCAAACCGGGCATTGCTTGTGAAGTGCTTTATGACACAGCTGCCGAAATAGCCAAAGAAGCCGGATTTGCCGACAAATTTATGGGAACAGGGCAACAAGCCAAGTTTATCGGCCACGGTATCGGACTCGAAATTAATGAAGCTCCGGTATTGGCTCCCCGCATAAAACAACAATTAGAACCAGGCATGGTCTTTGCCCTCGAACCGAAAATCGTTATTCCGGGTGTAGGCCCCGTAGGCATTGAAAACTCTTGGGTAGTAACCAACGAAGGAATAGAAAAGCTGACGAACTGCAATGAAGAAATCATTGAATTAAGTTAAACAGACGATGAAAAAGATGTGTCCGGCAAAGAACAGACACATCTTTTTCTACTAATAATAACACACTTAACCCCCAAAAACAATGAAACAACCTTTCATTCTAACCCTTATGTCCACTGTTGCCTGCACTGCAACAGCCACTAACAAAGCACCGGAAAACACTACACCGACAAAGTCAAAAACACCCAACGTCGTATTTATCTATGCTGATGATCTCGGTTATGGCGATTTGGAATGTTACGGAGCTAAAAACGTGCAAACCCCTAATGTCAACCGGCTGGCAAAATCCGGAATTCTTTTCACCAACGCTCATGCAACAGCCGCCACCAGTACCCCTTCCCGCTATTCCATGCTGACAGGAGAATATGCCTGGCGCAAAGAAGGAACGGATGTAGCGGCAGGAAATGCCGGGATGATTATCCGCCCCGAGCAATATACCATGGCAGATATGTTCAAAAGTGTCGGTTATGCTACTGCCGCAGTAGGCAAATGGCATTTGGGACTTGGAGATAAAACCGCTACTCAAGACTGGAATGCTCCGTTGCCTTGCGCATTAGGTGATTTAGGATTCGACTATCATTTTATCATGGCAGCTACAGCCGACCGCGTGCCTTGTGTCTATATCGAAAACGGAAAAGTTGCCAACTACGATCCGAGTGCTCCTATCGAAGTAAGTTATCAAAAGAACTTCGAGGGTGAACCTACCGGAAAAAGTAATCCTGAATTACTTTACAACCTCAAGCCAAGTCACGGTCACGATATGTCTATCGTCAACGGAATTTCCCGCATCGGTTTCATGAAAGGCGGAGGAAAAGCACTTTGGAAAGACGAAAACATTGCTGATTCATTAACGACACATGCCATTCAGTTTATTGAGGAGAACAAAAATAAACCTTTCTTCCTTTACTTTGCCACTAACGACGTACACGTTCCCCGCTTTCCTCACGACCGTTTCAGAGGTAAAAACCCGATGGGATTAAGAGGCGACGCTATCGTACAGTTCGATTATTGTGTCGGTGAAATTCTGAATACATTAGAGAAATTGGGTTTAAGAGAAAATACGCTCATCATTCTTTCAAGTGACAACGGCCCGGTGGTAGACGACGGATACGACGACAAAGCAGAAGAACTGCTCAACGGTCATAGCCCTGCGGGACCGTTACGGGGCAACAAATATAGTGCTTTCGAAGGAGGCACGCGTATTCCCGCCATTGTCAGCTGGCCTGCGGGAGCAGAAAAAGGCATGACTTCAGACCTGTTGGTTTCGCAAGTAGACTGGTTGGCTTCTCTGGCTTCCCTCACCGGAGCTACAATGCCTAAAAGCACTGCACCGGATAGCTACAACTATCTGGGAAGTTGGCTAGGTAAAGAAAAGACAGACCGCCCGTGGGTAATAGAGCAGGCTTCCAATCACACGCTGTCCGTCCGCACCAAAGACTGGAAGTACATCGAACCGAATGACGGACCGAAAATGATCCAATGGGGGCCGAAGATAGAAACCGGAAACTCTAAAGAACCGCAGCTTTATAAAATGAAAGAAGTGAAAGAGGTGACCAACTACGCAAAGAATATGCCGGAGAAAGTGGCCGAACTGCAAAATATCCTTCAAAGCGTACGTGAAGGAAAAGATTTAATCGGAAAATAGATTCAGGATATAGAATGATGAAATGCCTCATAAAGACAGCCACAAAGCCTTAGAGAGGCATTTCATTCTAACCAGCTTAACCTTATTTAATTGCATAATATGATGAATTATAAATCAATCTCGTTGATAGGCGGCACGCTGCTTCTATCTACCTTAACTGCCAACGGACAGAAAAAGAACACCCAACCCAATATTCTTTTCATTCTTTGTGACGACATGGGATATGGAGATTTAGGTTGTTACGGTCAACCATTTATCTGCACCCCTCATATAGACACGATGGCGGATGAAGGTATGCGTTTTACACAGGCATACGCCGGCAGTCCTGTCAGCGCGCCTTCCAGAGCTTCATTCATGACAGGGCAACATTCAGGCCACTGCGAGGTGCGAGGCAACAAAGAATACTGGAAAAATGTACCGATCGTGTTGTATGGGCAAAACCAAGAATATTCGATAGTAGGACAACATCCTTATGATTCCGACCATGTAATCTTGCCGGAAATAATGAAAGACAATGGCTATACCACGGGTATGTTCGGCAAATGGGCGGGAGGATATGAAGGCTCGCGTTCTACTCCCGACAAACGGGAAATAGATGAATACTACGGTTACATCTGTCAATTTCAGGCTCATCTCTACTACCCCAATTTCCTGAACCGTTATAGTAAAGCGTTGGGCGACACCGGAGTGGTGCGGGTGGTGATGGATGAAAACATCCAATATCCGATGTATGGTCCCGACTACCAGAAACGTCCGCAATACTCGGCCGACATGATTCATCAGAAAGCATTGGAGTGGCTGGACCAACAAGACGACAAACAACCGTTTTTCGGCATATTGACTTACACCTTACCTCATGCGGAACTCGTTCAACCGGAAGATTCCATCCTGAATGAATACAAAGCCAAATTCAACCCGGACAAAGAGTTTAAAGGAAGCGAAGGCTCACGATACAATGCTATTACGCACACTCATGCTCAATTTGCAGGAATGATTACCCGGCTGGATTATTACGTGGGTGAAGTCCTGAAAAAACTGAAAGAGAAAGGGCTGGACGAAAACACATTGGTTATTTTCTCCAGTGACAACGGCCCTCACGAAGAAGGCGGAGCCGACCCTACTTTCTTCGGCAGAGACGGAAAACTACGTGGATTAAAACGCCAGTGTCATGAAGGAGGAATACGTATTCCGTTTATCGCGCGTTGGCCGGGGCACATACCAGCAGGTAAAGTGAACGACCACATCTGTGCTTTTTATGATTTAATGCCTACATTCTGCGAAGTGATCGGCATCAAGGACTACGAAAAGAAATATCGCAATAAAGAAAAAGAAATCGATTATTTCGATGGGATTTCTTTTGCTCCCACACTGCTGGGTAAGAAAAAACAAAAGAAACATGATTTCCTGTATTGGGAATTTGATGAAACAGACCAGATTGCCGTACGCATGGACGATTGGAAGATGGTGGTAAAAAAAGGAACACCGTTCCTCTACAACTTAAAAACGGACATTCACGAAGATACCGATATAGCACTCCAACATCCGGACGTTGTAGAAAAGATGAAAGCTATCATCTTCGAACAACATACGCCCAATCCATATTTCTCGGTGACGCTACCCAAACAGTAAACGTACGGATAAAGAAATAATGAGTAATCAGCAGTTAGAAAGCAAGGTTTCATTCATTTCGGTACCGTTTTGAATAAAATAATGGAGTATTCTGGAAACGTTGTGGTAAATCTGAAAAAGATGATTGAGTTTTTAAGATTCCCCGTTATCTTTTTATTATAAGATATGGGTCAAAGGTGAGGGTTGGTGAGGGTAGATTTATAACCTTTTATTTTATTATTTTCTATACTATCTCCTTTTTTATCTATAAAAAAAAATACGAAAGTTATAAATCTACCCTCACCAACCCTCACCTTTGACCCATTCATTAGCGCACCGTTTAACTCATTTCAGTACAGTTCTTTATTAAATGGGAATTTATCGGTTAAATGAGAATTTATCGGTTAGGCTGAAAGCCTTACAATTATATATTTATTGGGGTGCCCTGAAAGGGCTTA
>OMGM01000102.1_pt1 | contig 56246 bp, 46 predicted proteins | sample 1645851 | NCBI WGS metagenome assembly OMGM01 (sample SAMEA103958126, study PRJEB25191) | human gut metagenome | reverse complement strand
GAAAGACGTGGAGCCTGGAAAGACGCAGGAAATTGGCTGAATTATCAGCAAAATACGGTGTTGCGGTTATTGAAGACAATCCGTACGGCGAGTTAAGGTTTGAAGGAGAGTCTTTGCCATCTATAAAGTCTTTTGATGAGGCTGGAAATATCCTGTGTACAGGTAGTTTCTCGAAAATATTCTGTCCCGGTTTCCGGATTGGCTGGATTGCGGGGGATAAAGAGATTATCCGCAAATACGTATTGGTCAAGCAAGGTACGGATTTACAATGCAACACTATTGCCCAAATGACCATCGCCGAATACCTGAAGCGCTATGATATTGATAAACATATTGCCAAAATAGTAGAAGTATACAGAAAACGCAGAAATGTGGCGATTGAAAGTATAGAACGTTATTTTCCTGATACTATAAAGTTTACTCGTCCCGAAGGCGGATTATTTACATGGATAGAACTTCCCGAAGGGATTTCGGCACGTGATGTTTTAGTCAGAAGCCTGGAGAAAAAGATTGCTTTTGTTCCGGGAGGCTCCTTTTATCCGAACGGAAACAAGGAAAATACGCTTCGGATCAACTACTCTAATATGCCCGAAGACAAAATAGAGAAAGGACTTAAAACCCTCGGCGAAGTGGTAAAGGAGTATATCAGTCAATCAAAATGATTCTTTGATAATGTTTCCCAAAACCTGCAAGCGTTCTTCAATGAAAGCACTCCATTGCTGACCGAAACTCAAGCGCATACAGTTTCTGTACTGGTCGTGCAGAGTAAACATGCGTCCGGGAGCAATGCTGATCTTATGTTGCATCGCTTTGTAATATAGCTCCGTGGTATCAATCTTTTTATTCAGTTCCACCCAAAGCATAAAACCTCCTTGTGGAGTGATGATTTTAGTGTCTTCGGGAAAATAGTCGGTAATAGCTTGTGCCAAATGAAGACTATTGGAATGTAGCTCATGGCGCAACTTGCGTAAATGATTCTCATACCTGCCGTTCTCCATGAAGTTGGCAATGGCTTCTTGGTTGAGGGTAGGAGTGGATATTAAATGAATATGTTTCTGACGAATAATAGCATCCTTAAACTTACCGGGGGCAATCCAGCCTACCCGATAACCGGGAGCTAACGTCTTTGATACAGAACCACACCATAACACAAGTCCCTTTTCATCGAAAGCTTTGCATGGCTTAGGGCGTGAATGTCCGAAGAATACATCGCCGTATAAATCATCTTCAATCAGAGGAATATTGTGTTCCGCCAACATCTGTACTATCTCTTTCTTATGTTCATCGGGCATGCAACTCCCAAGCGGATTACTGAAATTACTGATAAGCAGGCATAGATTGATCTGCGGCAATACTTTTCTTAAAGCATCGGGTTCGATGCCTGTTACAGGATTGGTCGGCAGTTCCAGCACATGAAGCTCCATACTGTTGGCCAACTGTAATATCCCGAAATAAACAGGACTTTCAACAGCTATCGTGTCTCCTCTTTGAGCAATAACAGATAATGCTAAAGAGATGGAATTGGTTACTCCTGTGGTAGTAACAATATCATCTTCGGTCAGATTTCCATTCCAGCTATACGCAAAACGGGCAATATAGTTTCTCAAACGAATGTTTCCTTGAGGGTCTTCATACCTAGTGCCGTTCCCCGGAAGTGAATACATGGCCTTGGTCAGTTCTTTATTGAGTTTGGCAATAGGCAATAAAACATCTTCCGGTATTCCCAGCGAAAAACGGGTGATAGACGAATCTTCGATGGAATGATATACTTCCATGATTAAGTCTGCTTCTTCCTTTCCCGGAGATTGAGCGGAAGGCTGCGTTGTTGCCGGCGCAGACAAATTTAGTGGCTTATAATTGACAATGTACCCTGATTTGGGGCGGGAAATGATGAATCCTTCCTTTTCCAGTTCATAATATACCTGAATGGCTGTATTTAAACTTACGCCATATTCATTGCTGATAGTACGTAAAGAAGGTAATTTCTCGCCTGCTTTCCATATACCTGTTTTTATTTGCCAGGCGATAGTGCCGGCTATCTTTTGATATAGGATTTCTCTTTTCATGTTTATTCTGTACTTGGCAAAGATACAAAAATGATGTCTGTATCTGTTGTTGTTTGATTGCAAATAATTCATTCAGTCATTTTTTATAATTGCTTGCTATTCAGTTATAAATTTATTCCATATCATTATATTTTAGACATGACAAGATTATCATTGAAATATATTTCAACATATACATTCCTACGATAGAAGCGTCAAAAATAAAAGAGACGAACAATTTTCTTAATTTAAGTTTAGGACTTCAACAGTCGATTCGTTTCTCGGTGAGAAACACTTCGTTTCTCGGTGTCGAAAAGGTTGTTTCTCGGTGAGAAACGGGTTATTGGTTTTAAAGGAAAAGCCCGAATAGTAACCGCCTGGATAACAGTGTTTTACAAAATAACGTTATCTATCAGAAATACATAGGAGTTTTATTGACATTTTTTTTGCAATACCGTTTATTTCTATTGCATCTATTACTGTAATAATATTTACATTAGAACTAAAATATGGCATTTATAAAAGAATCTGTTTCATTCCTTTCCGTACCGTTTTGAATCAAATAACAATAATTGGAGCTTGGGAAGAATCTACATGATGAAGTAGATGAAATCAACATTTATAATAGTGGCATTTCTATTCTCGTCACCTGTTCTTCTTCGGGTACATTGGGATTGCTGTAATAATATTCAATGGATGTTCCCGAAAGTTTGTAACCGTTGGTTTTTATCCATTCCATCATTTCGTTGTACAGGACAGCCAATTCACTGTAAGTTCCTCTATGTAGACAGGAAACTATTTTTCTTTCCGGTATCGTTATGGAGCGTATATCCCCTTCACCCTGTAATTCTTTGGATGACTTTAGACCAATAATCATTTTGATATTGTGTTCCGTCAGACTTTCAAAGTTGGGATATTCAACGTAGGGGATGTCGGTAGTGACTTCACCCTGTTCCTTAAATAAAGAGTCTATTTTTACAAAGTTCTTTCCGATAGCTTCCGACATTCCGTTCATATCTGTTTGTACTTCAACAGCCAAAGCGGGCTGTTTCGGTTGCTTCAATAGCATGATTTCTGAAATTTTTCCCATAATACATTGTTTTTAGAGGGTTGATAATTAATTATTTCTTGATGACCGGAATATAGATGTCGGTAATTAGTTCTGTTCTAAGGGTGGAGGCAGGGCGGTTCATATACATTTCAAAGCTAAAGGTGCTTTGAGGACGATATTTACTTTCCGGGAACCACTCTTCATAAATAGTCCGGTAGAATTTATGCAATAAAGAGTAGTCACCGATATGCCTGAATATAGCATAACGACCACTGGGAACTTCTATCACTCCCGGCTGGAAATCATTTTCTTTGTTATCGATTATGACCCCGAGATAGAAGCGACATTTATCTATTGGGGTGATGGCCGGGTCGTCCATACTAAGGCTGACAAACTTATCATTCGACTTTTCTTCATTGCGCTGTCTAGCATAGTTGGTGAGCCTGTCCCATATTAATTTGTATCGGAGTTCATCCTTATACTTTTCACCCACCTCGATACAAAATACTTTCATCGGCAGAATCGACCGGATTTCAGGAGTGATAACCGCATGCTGTTCGTCATACATCGGCTTATACTTCTCCCTATATTGAGAGGTTGACACTCCAAAATGTTTTTTGAAGGCTTTTGCCAGACTGAATTTAGTCTGATAGTTTGTTTGCTCCGAAATCTGATTTAATGTAAAGTCGGTGGATACTAACAGATGTGCTATATGTTCGAGGCGCAAACGTTGTATGTAGCTTCCAATATTTTCTCCGGCAACGGTTTGAAACACTCTTCTGAAGTGATATTTGGAAAGTCCGCTTATCGTACTAAGTATATCTGCATCTAAACTATCGAATAAATGATTGTTGATGTAAACGACTATATCCTGAATCTTTTGGTGATGGATATTACTGGTTTCCAACTTCTGTTTCCATCGGTTCAGTTTGGGGAGCCGTTCGTTGAGTATTCGTCTAAGTTCCTTCGGCGAATAAGCGGTATCTGCATATTCATTGTACTTATCGGTGTATTTTATCCAGATATTAATCATTTCCGACATCGGAATGTCGACGATATATTTTCCATCTTTCAGGCAGTAGTAGCAATATTCATCACTTCGGGAACCGTCGGAGTTAGTACCCAGATATTTCTCTATATCAAAGCGGAGAGGCATCCCGCAACTTTGACAATACCTTTTATTTATATCTGATTCAATCATCGGTTGGGTTTTCGTTTGATGGATAGCAGTCGCTCCATATCATTAAATAAATAAGTGTCTTTCAATTCGAACATAAGCCACTTCCCATCGTGGAAAGTCGTCGTCTCATCGTATATCTTTTGAGTCTCATTGGAGAATACTTCTCGCAGAGATTCAAATTTGGCACGCTCATCTTTACCTAAAATGACCATGAAGCCAATCGTTTGTTCTTTGGCGTATAGGGCACACAGCGTTTTTCCGCCTTTGCGATATTTATATTCGTATATCCATTTTTTCCCTCCATGGTTCCATAGTTGTTCCATATTGTACTTTTGCTCGATAAGCTGGCAAAGTGAAGTCCATATATCATAAAGTTCCTTACCTATCAAGGCTTCCAGTGTTTCGGGAGTGGGAATCTGCAAAGTTTCTTTCATGGTATTCTGTATTTACTTTTGATTATCCATATCACAAAGGTAGGCTGATTTTCTAATAGATCGTTGTCCAATATAGGCATTTTGTGTGTAGCTGGTGAACAATCTGCCCGGAAATTAATTTATTTTGTAAAAGCGAAATATTGGCAGTATAACCTTTATCTTTGCATTAATTTAAAAACAAAGCCCCAATTAAAGAAAATGAAAACAATATTATTAGCAGTAGGTACGCTCTGCCTCATGGCAGGTTGCTCGTCAAAAGTGGCAAGCTCAAAAGGAATCGTTAGTGATGCAACCATGAATACGGTAACGATTGTTACTGATAAGAATGATACCCTTTCGTTCAGTACGATAGATGCAAATAAAGATGAAGTCAACGGTTTGCTTCTGAATGATACGCTGGAAGTGTTCTATACCGGAAAATATACACCGGGAATGCCGGCTTCTAAATTAGTTCAGTATCCGCAATCTCCGATTGTGGGAGGTGATCGGGATGAACATGGCTGTATCGGTTCTGCCGGATATGTATGGTGTGAAGTGCAAAAAGACTGTATCCGCTTGTTTGAGAAAGGAATCCGCACGGAATCGGTGGACGATAGCAATGCTTCTGCCTTTATTGTGTTTAGTCCTGACTCTACGCAACTGGAACTTTTCTTTTCCAATAATCAGCCCAATGAAATATTGGAGAGACGTGGCCTGCCTTCAGGAGGTTATGCATGGAACGTGGAAGATGACGATACGAAAAATGTACGGCTAATAGATGGTTTGTGGACAATCAGCCAAAGAAATAAGTTAATTTATAGCCAAAAGGCCGGAAACTGATTTTAAAAGCTCCGGCTTTCTGACGCTCTGTTTGTAGAGTAATGTTCTAGGTAATTAAATTAATAAGTGGATATCAAAGATGCTGAATATATAAACTTCCATCATAATCTTTGTATTTAGCATCTTTGTATATATCAACCAGTTTGTTACTGTAATCAAGAATGGTATCTTTGGAGATTTGTGATAAATTTGTAGCCAAAATACCACTTCCCAAAATGCCCGGATTACATAATATACTGTCTTTTCTTATTGAATTCATAGTAAGCTCTACACCTATGTAATCCTTGATACCTGCCTTTTCCAGACTGGATACAATATAGTTGTCCAAAGATTCTTTATCATCTTCGGTCATGAATCCATACCATAATAAACACTTCATTCCTAATTGAGTAGCCTGTATCAGGATATCGAGATAGGTTACTCCTGAATCTCCTTTCTTGTCTATTTCGTAAGGATCGATATGAATGAAAGAGGATGAAGGAAGTGAAGGCAATAGCTCTATGGTACCTCTCGAAGAGTCGGCATGATGCATCTCTACAGATGCACTTAATCCGACTTGTTTGGCATAGGTACCCACATTTTCCAACGCACTCTTTTCTAAATCAAAGAATACAAACCTTTTTGCTTGCTTCTCTAATACATTCATTGCCAGGGCAGGAGAACCCAGATAATTTCCTTTTGTCATTTCCGGGTTTTCCAGTTGGTAATAAATGGAATCTTTTAGAGATTTGTCATCATCTGCTTTCTCCAGGAAATGATAGATACCATATTGCTGCTCCGGAGTTTGCGTCATGGAGTAGATGGCACATGCGGAATTGGTTTCTACATATACTTGTGGGGCTTCATTTCTAAGAACTTCACAGAGTATCAGATGTTTCAGTACATCGGGTTGTTTTGCGAAATGAGTGTAAGTTGCCATGTGGGTACATCTTAATATTTATAGAATATAAAAGAACTGCAACCGCTATCCTTTTTAGGCATTCATTAATTCATGGATTTCATGAATATGCAGGTGCAAATGACTTAGATAACCTTCTATCATGTCTTGTAGCGTAACCTTTGTTCCTTCAAAATCACACCAGTAGCTATCCAGTTTTGTCTGGTCTACAGATTTTATAACCTGAATGATATGCAGGTTAAAAAACTTCCATAGTTGAATCAGGTTGTTCCAATCTTCATTTTGGTAATCTTGTAATGCTATCCACAGATCATTATCCTGACGGTAATCGGGAAAGAAAAGCAAATCTTTACTGTATTGCAATCTGACCATGCGTTGGTGATTGTTTGATGCCGAATCAATCAAATGTCCGAGAATCTGTTTGATGGTACGATTTTGTTTATTACGTTTCAACGTGATCGTATCATTTTGTAGCCCGGTTAGTATTTTCTCTTCAGTTTCTATCACATGATAGATTCCTTCTGTTATTTTGGAAAAATCGACGTTTGACATACCATTCTTTTCCTTTAGGTGTTTATAGCAAAATTGCTAATGGTACAAATATAGATAAATGTGTCGATATTTATAAATTAAACGGAACTTTTCAATTCTAATTTTATCCCTCTTTCTTAAACCACCTGTAAAACCATTTGCCCACCTTCTCATAATGTCGGGTTTCGGTATCAGTATATAGCTTAGAGAAGAAAGGCGTATCCAATGGCTCTCCCGACTGATTGGGATACAACACGATAAAGCTATTGTTGGAGAAATATTTCCCGAGCTGTCTCGGTAACTTCTCAAAAGAACTGTCATACGAAAGAGTTCCTGGTCGTGCACTGATAATAACCAATAAATGATCGTAACTTACCTGTCCTGTCAATACCAGCAGGTCATTCCAGTCTTCTAAGAGAGAGAAATCGGTAAGCGTCTGTTTATGCCTTTTCTTTATCCACGCTTGTAGGCGGATGGTAGTCTTTTCATTGGCAAAGAAGTGTACGCGGCATCCAAGAGTGCTCCCCATGCGACAAAAGTGCTCCATCCAATGAGGAAAACCGGATTCATATTCGGCTTTAGGAGGGATGGCAACGACAATCCGTTTGATTGTATGGACCGGTATCAGAAATTTAGAGATAATTATTTCACAGTTTAATCCGTTCAATAAGTGTTCGGCAAGTATTCCAAAGTATGAATCTGTGATGTTTTTCTTGCGGTGCAGGCCGGTGATAATACTCGTAATCTCATTCTCCTTGACTGAATGGATAATACCGGAAGCTATATTCAAATCATACCGGGTGACCTTTTTGAGTGGTACATTTGCTTCCGTTGCTGTCATTTCGGCTTTTTCCAGATAATGTTTGCTTCGAATTCGTAGATTATCAGAGTTATTATCGTCGTTGATAACATTTAATGCCAGGAGATTGTCTTTCAATTTGGGGTCACGTATGACTAGAGAAAGATTCACCATGTCCTCGATAGTGTCCGGGTTGGCTATGGATATTAAAATCTTCTCTGTTTCTTTTGACGATTCATTTTCAGGTTGTGAATCATCCATCGCCATTTTTCTGGCTGTCCGCTCGGTAATCAGTGAACTCACTACGCAAGTGACCAGGATAAGCAAGACTGTTCCGTTCAGTACATCATCATTCAATAAACGTTCGCCGGTGGGCAGAATAATGTTGTATCCAACTAACACAGCCGCCAATGTGGCTGCCGCCTGTGCATTACTCAAACCATACATCAGATTTCGTTCAAGAACAGACATCTTATATATCTTTTGAGTGAGCCAGCAAGCAATCCATTTGCCTGTCAGCGCCATGATTATCATCACGGCGGCAACTTTTAAGGCATCCCCCTCTCCGAAAATAACACGTAAGTTGATTAACATTCCCACTCCGATAAGGAAATAAGGAATAAAAAGTGCATTACCAACGAACTCTAAATGATCCATCAATGGAGAGACGTGTGGGATGAGCCGGTTAAGTACCAATCCTGCGAGGAAAGCTCCCAAGATACCTTCCATACCAACAAGCTCCATCAACCCTGCTCCTAGAAAGACCATCGCAAGCACGAAAATAAATTGCATCACGTTGTCATTGTACCGGTGAAAGAACCAACGACCGATGCGCGGAAAGAAATAAATGATCAGTGCCCCTAGAAAGATTACTTTTACCACCAGCCAAATCCAAAACAATCCTCCGGTTTCTCCTTTGAACAATCCGCCTATAACAGCCAGTACCAGCAGCGTGAGTGTATCCGTTACGGCCGTTCCTCCTACGGCAATACTTACGCTACGATGGCGTGATATGCCGAAGCGGGTGACGATAGGGTAGGCCACGAGCGTATGGGAGGCATACATGCTGGCTAATAATACAGAGGTGATTACACCATATTTCAGATAAGATACATTTGCCACGAATCCAATCCCGATAGGAACGATAAAAGCCAGTAATCCGAGCACTAATGCTTTGTTTCGCGTCTCTTTGAAATCTCCCATATTCATTTCCAGACCAGCCAGGAACATGATGTAATAGAGTCCGACTTTCCCGAATAACTGAAAGCTGCTGTCTCGTGCCAGGATATTAAATCCATGTTCGCCAATAGCCAGTCCTGCCAGGATCATACCGATAATATGAGGGATGCGCAGTTTATTCAATAATATCGGAGCAAACAATATAATTAGGAGTACAAGGAGAAATATCCATGTAGGGTCGGTGATAGGGAATGTTAAATCAAGGCCAATCCAATCCATAATTTGACGAGTTCGTGATATTTGTTCCGCAAAATAACCTAAAAAAATGCTTCTAAAAAAGCATTAGTTAATAAAATTAGTCATTTATTTTTTCTCCAGATTCATGATTGCCGGAATGAAGAATGCAAGTGTTCCTGGGACATACGTTTTTAAATATACGATGATTTTATCCGTGTGTGCGTTTTGGGGTGTATAGTGATTTTATCCGGCTCTACTTTTAGCAATAATAGTAGTGCCGGATATGTCTATTTTTCGAATCCTAAATCATGTTCTTGTATTCCTCTTGTTTTTTCTTGGGTAACTTCTTTAAAACTTCTTCTACCGAGTGGCTAATCAACTCCTTTATGAGTTTATCGGGAACATCTCCTTCCAAGTAAACGGTTATCCAATGTTTCTTATCCGAAAAAGGTCCCCAAAAAATGTCTTCGTATTGTTCTATGAGCTCTTCTGATTTATCAGGATTACATTTCATATCCGCCCAGAATCTTCCGTTTTTAGGACGTAATGTAGCAAAAGTGAACATTTTATCCATAACCTTGAAAACCAAAGTATGTTCATCAAACGGCATACATTCTGTTGCTCCTTTGACTGACAGGCAATATTCTCTATAATCTTCGATATTCATGACTTCTCTCTTTTGATTCATTCAAAACACAAATATATCACTTTCTGTTCGCTTTTGAAAAATATGTTTCTATCTCAAAGTACCCGTTTCAATTTCGCCCTTATCCGGCTTAAACTTATCGGAGTTATTCCCAGATAAGAAGCAAGACATTCCAATGGTATTCTCTGTAATAGCTCCGGATTATTTTGTATCAGCTTCATATACCGTTCGGACGCGGTGGTGAATAAGAGAGAAATAAGTCTTTCCTCTGTTTGCAGGAACTCTGATTCGGCAAACTTGCGCCCCCAGTTGGCAATATGGATATCTTCCTTGAATAATTCGTGTAAGTCTTTGCGCTTTAATAGATACAACACAGAGTTTTCCATCAGTTCCATTGACTCATACCCCTGTTGATTATTTACATAGCTTTTCAATGAGACAATGGTTGACCCTTCTTTCCCAATCCAGAACGTTACCTCTTTTCCGTCTACGGGAATGTAAGCTCTGGCAATCCCTTTCTCGATGAAAAAGATATTCGTTTCAGTCTTGCCAGCCTCCAATATATGATAACCTTTGGGATATGTGACTTTTGACAGATGTTTGACCACCTTATCTGCTGAAGCCTCCGGCATCCGATATATCCTGTTTATAATCTCGTGTATATCCATATCGCATTGAATCATTATTCTGCAAAAATACAAAAAGTTATATTAGGAAAAGAAGAATTGATGATACTCTTACACCGGCGTTTCTTATCAAATGTAAAGTGAAAGCTCCGGGCATCTTGTTAATTTTGCAGTCTAATATTAAAATAGAATGATATGAATTGGATTATATTGATTATTGCCGGACTGTTTGAGGTTGGTTTTACCTTTTGTCTAGGCAAGATTAAAGGAGCGACAGGCACCGATTTTTATTTGTGGGGAGCGGGATTTGTAATCTCTGTAACCTTAAGCATGTTCCTACTGGCAAAGGCTGCGCAAACATTGCCTATCGGCACTGCATATCCTGTTTGGACGGGGATAGGAGCGGTGGGGACTGTATTGATCGGTATCCTGTTCTTTCATGAACCGGCAACTTTGGGTCGTTTGTTTTTTATGACGACTCTGATTATTTCAATCGTAGGGTTGAAACTGATATAACCAGACGAATAGGATTTAGTTTTAATAGATGGAAAAGTGTAATAAGGACTTTTTCAGTGTAAGTCATATATTGTTGAAAAGATTCCATCCGGTATAATATTGGGGAAGTTTGGAACTGATGAGGTCGATTATGTAATATATGCTTTCGTAATTCTGCGATTATTAGGCATTTATAAGAAGTCGTTTTGATGGGAAAAAGTTTGGTTTCTAAAATAAATGTATATATTTGCAGAATGTGGGACGCATCTCGTCTGGATTCGAAACTAAACTAAAATTCTATTTACTGTTATCTATTAAACATGAAATCCACTGATTCTGAACCTCAAGGGGGCGGTATGGAACTGGAACAGTACCGTACCAGCCTCGAACAGATGGTTGAAGAGAAATCTAAAGACTTGATCGCTATTCAGGAGAATCTCGAAGCAACCAACCGGCGGCAGGCATTATTTATCAAGGTACTGCAAATTCTGCAATTGGAACCGGATATACCTACTGCTATGAATATGGCACTGGCCGAAATTGGCCGTTATACTGGTGTCGACCGTTTGGCGACATGGGAAAACCACCTCGACGGAGTTACGTATGGCTGCACCAACGAATGGTGCAACGACGGTATAGAACCCGCTATCGATTACTTGCGGAGTATGACCATTGAAGCGGGAAAACCTTGGTTCGACATGCTGGAAGAAAACCATATCATTTGTACGTCCGATATTTATTCGCTCGATCCTTTTATTACTCAAATGCTCGAAGTGCAAGGCGTAAAAGCCATCGCTGTCTTTCCCCTGTCACAATTGGGAGTACATTTCGGCTTTCTTTCGTTCAACTTTTGTTGGAACAAACAATGGGATGAAAAAGATGTGGAACTGATGAGCCAGATATCGCAAATCGTATCTACTGCTACCAAACGCTGGCAAGTTGAAACATCGTTGCAACAGTCACAGCGAACCATGCAAAAGGTATTGGATAATATCAATGCCAATATTTTTGTGAGTGATTACGATACGTTGAAAGTGATTTTTGCCAATAAGCCTTTCAGGGAAGAAGCAGGAGAAGTTCCGGAAAATGCGGAATGTTGGAGAATGTTGAATGCAGGTCTGGAAAATGGGTGTAAACACTGCCCGAAGCCGAAGTTGCTCGATGCTAACCGTAAGTTTACAGGCGTTCATTTTTGGGAAGACTATAATCCGGTCACCAAACGTTGGTATACCATCCAGAGCATGGCAATAAAATGGCTCGACGGACGTTGGGCAATCATGGAACTGGCTACCGATATCACCACCCGCAAACAGGTGGAACTGGAGCTGATTCAAGCTAAAGAAAAAGCGGAAGAATCGGACAGGCTCAAATCAGCATTCCTTGCCAATATGAGCCATGAGATACGTACTCCTTTGAATGCCATCGTCGGTTTTTCCAGTCTGCTTGCCGAAACCGATGAGGCAGAGCTACGTCATGTATATATGTCTTTAGTGCAGGAGAACAATGAGCTGTTGCTCAACCTTATTTCCGACATTCTGGACATTTCCAAAATCGAAGCCGGTATGATAGATCTTGTTATGGGACGAGTGGATGTACCACAACTTTGCCGGGAAGTGATTGCTACCTTCTCACATAAAAAACGTGACAGTGCGGTCGAACTGCGTTTTGATGAAAATTCACCGCAGATTGTGATTGATGCTGATAAAAACCGAATCGTGCAAGTATTATCTAATTTCCTGACTAATGCCTTGAAGTTTACCACTAAGGGCTCAATTACACTTTCCTATTCATTGGAAGATGAAAATCAGGTACGTTTTTGTGTAACGGATACGGGCAAAGGAATTCCCGATGAACAAAAACATGAAATATTTAATCGTTTTGTAAAACTGGACTCATTTGTACAAGGTGCCGGATTGGGATTATCCATCTGTCAAAGCCTGGTCAATAGGATGGGCGGAAAGATTGGAGTCGAATCCCGTGAGGGGGAAGGGTCGTGCTTCTGGTTCACTCATCCGTATGTTCCCGGTGCTTAACCAAAAAAAAGAGATTGCATATTGAAGCAAACTACGTATATTGTTCCGCAAAGTACGGGACGAACAAAAAACAATAGTTTTCTTGAGAGAGGTGTCTGCAACTAAAATAACCTATATTTTGTTGTCTTTATACAGTATTGAGTTTTTAGCGAATAAATATATAAATAATGATGAAGATGACAAAGAACTTATTGCTAGGGATTGCTGCCGTATGTGGCAGCACTTTTCAGGCTGTAGCTTGTACGGGAATCTCGCTGACATCCCGTGACGGTAGTTATGTGCAGGCCCGTACGATTGAATGGGCGCGCGGTGTATTGCAAAGCGAGTATGTGATTATTCCACGTGGTCAACAGCTCACGTCATTCACTCCTACGGGTGTCAATGGACTAACGTTTACGGCAAAATATGGAGTGGTTGGTCTGGCTGTTGTACAAAAAGAATTTATTGCCGAAGGAATCAATGAGGCCGGACTTTCGGCTGGACTATTTTTCTTTCCTCATTATGGGGGATATGAGACGTATGATGCTGCACAGAACCAGCGGACACTGGCAGACCTTCAAGTGACGGAGTGGTTGTTGTCGCAGTTTTCCACTATTGACGAGGTGAAGGCAGCCCTTTCTTCTGTACGTGTTGTAGGACTGGAAAAGACAGCGGTAGTACATTGGCGTATCGGTGAACCGTCGGGACGTCAGGTTGTATTGGAAATTGTAGGTGGTGTGCCGCATTTTTATGAGAATGAAGTAGGAGTATTGACGAATGCCCCCGGTTTTGAATGGCAACTTACAAATTTGAACAATTACGTCAATCTTCATCCGGGTGATGCTTCCGTGCAAAAAATGAGCGGTATTACGTTGCAGCCGACTGGTGGCAACTCCGGTTTTCTCGGTATTCCGGGTGATGCCACGCCTCCTTCGCGGTTTGTACGTGCTGCCTTCTATCGGGGAACAGCTCCGCAACGTGCTACAGGCTTTGATACCGTGCAGCAATGTTTCCACTTGCTTAATAATTTTGATATTCCTATCGGTATAGAACATTCGCAGGGTGATATTCCGGATATTCCCAGTGCTACGCAATGGACCTCGGCTATCGACTTGACGAACCGGAAGGTTTATTATAAAACAGCCTATAACAATTCGATACGTTGCATTGACTTAAAAGCTATTGATTTCTCAAAGGTAAAATATCAATCACAACCGTTGGATAAGATACAGGAGCAGCCGGTTGAAATGGTTAAGATTCCCCGGTAAAATATGGAACGGTATGGAGGTGCTCTTGTATAATAGTTGCTCGCATTAAGAATGTTTTCAAATAAATGTTGGTGACGTTTTACCCTCACACCCTCACCCTTTGTGCTCAATCCATTTATTCATCGGGGTTACAGGTGTGAGGGTAAAGGTGAGAGTAGGTGAGGGTAACTTTTTACTCTCACTCTGTCTCGTCCTGATTTGAGTTGACCAATCTTATTCCGTTTTCACACTAACTTCTTTATTCTTACCATAATATCCACTTCCCGGCACATAAATCGGCTGCATGGCTCCACCCATATTTTTCAATTTACCCTCGTCGCGCAGACGTCGGATATGTCGCATGGCTGTACTTCTTGCCATTCCGCAAAGATATTGGAAGTCGTGTCTCCGCATAAATGGATGAGTACAGAAGTACTTAGTCAGTTGCAGGTCAATTTCCTCGTTCGTCAGTTGGGTGAAATCCAGTCCACCTTTGAGGTTTTTCACTTTAAGAACGCCGAATTCGTTTTTCAATGTCTGGTCGGCACGAAACTGAATGGCCTTTAGCTTCACTTTGGTCACTTTCCGTTTTGTGTCTACCGTTACAGGTTCCGTGGTCGTCAGGCAGGGATGGAAATAACCGATGCCGTCCAGATGAACTTGGCGTCCTTCCGCCAATTCCTGTCCCATGATGTGCGAAAGCGCATCAAGTACGGCTGTGACGTCTGTTTCTGTCAGTGAACAACGTTCTTGAATACGTCGGCGCAGTACGTCGGTCCCTGTGGAACCGTTGTATTTGATGCGCGGATGCAGGGTGTTTCCGTTTTCTCCCTGCTGTTTGTTTGAAGGCTTCGGGTCTTCATACCAATCGAATAATATTGCCATAGCTCTATATTTGTTTTAAATGAACTGTTCTTGTTATGTATTCTCTTAGATAGTAATACATTAATGCTTAATGTTTCTTTTGTTAAGCTCTAATGCTTTGCAAGGGCTCACCCATGTGAACAAGGCTGTTTACGTCTGTAGACGTTTTTATTTACAATTGATAGCCTGTTTGTTCACACGGGTGAGCCCTTGACAACTACTAAGCAAAGATACATAAATAATAAGGCAAATGCAAATAATATGCAGGTATTTATCGGATAAAATGCTTGTTTACCGGAAGATAAAAGCGTATCTTTACAGGAATTAAATAGGTAGATGTAATTGTAGAAAAAATAGACAAAAATAGGATGAAAATTACTTTAATCAGACAAGACAACGGGAGCGGAAAAGAGACTCTTAGCGTTTGTGAGGCAGGCACATTATTCGACAAAATGAAAACGGAAACAAAGGCGGGGCATATCACGGCTTTGCGGGGAATCATACCATTGCTGGAAGGTACGCATGCCCGATACGAACATATTGATAAATTGCCATACATCTATTCTGCTGTGGAATATACCCGTACCAAAGAGGGCGAACGGAAGATGAAGCAGTATAACGGATTGGTACAGTTGGAAGTGAGTAGGCTGGCGAGCGGCTCGGAAGTGGAATTTGTGAAGCGACAAGCGGCGCTTTTGCCACAGACTTTTGCTACTTTTGGTGGTTCGAGCGGGCGTAGTGTGAAGATATGGGTGCGCTTCGCTTTGCCGGATGACGGAGGATTGCCGACCAAGGAAGCGGAGGCGGAATTATTTCATGTTCATGCTTATTGGCTGGCTGTGAAATGTTATCAGCCGATGTTGCCTTTCGATATTGACTTGAAAGAACCGGTTTTGGCACAGAGATGCCGTATGACGCTGGACGAATCTCCTTATTATAATCCGGATGCGGTGCCGTTCTGCTTGGAACAACCGCTTATGATGCCGGGAGAAGAGACTTTCCGTCAGCGGAAACTGGGAGAGAAAAATCCGTTATTACGGTTGCAGCCGGGATATGAGTCGGCGCAAACATTCACGAAGATTTATGAAGCGGCCTTGAACAGGGCACTTCAGGAAATGGAGGATTGGAAACGTGGGGACGACTTGCAGCCTTTATTGGTTCGCCTTGCCGAGCATTGTTTCAAAGCGGGGCTTCCCGAAGAGGAAGCGATACGGCAGACGATGATTCATTATTATCGCGAAGAAGAAGAGCAGGTGATCCGTTCGATATTGCATAATCTTTATCAGGAATGTAAGGGATTCGGCAAGAAAAGCAGTATCAGTAAAGAGCAGGAGACGGCTTTTCTGTTGGAAGAGTTTATGAAACGTCGGTATGAATTCCGTTACAATACGGTGCAGGACGATTTGGAATATCGGCAGCGCGATTCTGTTCACTTTTGCTTTAAGCCGGTGGATAAACGGGTGCGCAACAGTATTGCGATCAATGCTTTGAAGGAAGGCATCAGTGCGTGGGACCGTGATGTGGATCGTTTTCTGAATTCGGAATGTGTTCCTTTGTATAATCCTGTGGAGGAATATCTTTATGAGACAGGTCGCTGGGACGGGAAGGATCGTATCCGTGCATTGGCTGGTCTGGTGCCTTGTGATAATCCGCATTGGCAGGAATTATTTTACCGCTGGTTTCTTAGTATGGTGGCGCATTGGAGGGGAGTTGATCGGCAACATGGTAATAATACTTCGCCTTTATTGGTCGGTTCGCAGGGGTATCGCAAGTCAACATTCTGTCGTATTATTCTGCCGCCGGAGTTGCGTTTCGGCTATACGGACAGTATTGATTTTAAAAGTAAACAGGAGGCGGAACGCTATTTGGGACGTTTTTTTCTGATCAATATTGATGAGTTCGATCAGATTAATGTCAGTCAGCAGGGGTTCTTGAAGCATTTGTTGCAGAAGCCTGTGGCGAATCTGCGCAAACCATACGGTAATACGATTCGGGAAATGAGGCGTTATGCTTCTTTTATCGGTACCAGCAATCAGAAAGATTTGCTTACCGATCCTAGCGGTAGCCGCCGTTTTATTTGCATCGAGGTGACGGCTCCTATTCAAACGAACGTTACCATCAATTACAAACAGCTGTATGCTCAAGCAATGGAGGCGATTTATAAAGGGGAACGTTATTGGCTGAATGATGAGGATGAAAACATATTAAAACAGACTAACCGTGAGTTTGAACAGGTGAGTCCGCTGGAACAGCTGTTCCACTGCTATCTTAATCCCGTAGAAGAGGAAATGGAAGGCGAATGGCTGACTGCCATGCAGATTTTGAATTATTTACAGACGAAAACACGGGATAAACTGGCTATTAATAAGGTAGGACAGTTTGGGCGTGCACTTCAAAAACTGAATATTCCTTGTCGTAAGTCTCGTAAAGGGACGCTTTATCATTTGATGAAAGTGGAGTAATTGATAAAGGTGGTGTGAAAGGGGGCTTTGTCAACCCAATCAGGACGAGACAGGGTGAGGGTAAAAAGTTACCCTCACCTACCCTCACTCTTACCCTCATCACTGAAAGGATGATGAATAGGGGGATGCAGGGAAAGTGTGAGGGTGTGAGAGTAAATCATGTATAAAAAATAATTGGATATTGAATCGGATGGTAAAGAATTGTGTGGCGGTCGGCAGTCCTTGCCGGGTGATAAAGTATATTGAGAACGATTGATTGTATGGAGGAGTGGGAGGGGGATTGTCTTTTCTACGTAAAAACAGCAATTTTCGGGTCGTTTATCAGTGATGCGTGTAGTAATTTTGCGGCATTGGAAATGAGAGTGCGAGTGTAAAAACGAAAATATTATTAGCTGTTATTTCAACTGTAAATATAATAAACGTATCTTTGGAAGTATGGAAGATAAAACGAATGTAATTAAGATACAGCGTTATCATTCTCCTTGTGGTGATTTGATGCTTGGCTCGTTTGAGGATAAGCTTTGTCTTTGTGACTGGGCGGCTGAAAGTCATAGGGATATCGTAGACAGGAGATTGCGGAAAGTGCTGAAAGCTGGTTATGAGAAAAGTACATCAGATGTGATACTGGAGGCGATGAGCCAGTTGGATGAATATTTCAATGGCGAGCGGACTGTGTTTGAGGTGCCTTTGCTTTTTGTTGGTACGGAGTTTCAGAAGAGTGTATGGTATAAGTTGTTGGAGATTCCATACGGTTCGACTGTGTCATACGGTGAGCTGGCAAAACAACTCGATTTGCCGAAAGCTGTCCGTGCTGTTGCTGCCGCTAACGGGGCGAACGCTATTTCTATTTTTGCTCCGTGCCATCGTGTCATCGGCAGCAACCACTCTCTTGTGGGATATGGTGGCGGGCTTCCTGCTAAAAAGCGGTTGCTGGATTTGGAATTAAATGGCAAACCTCTGTTATGAATGAGCAAAAAACGCTTGACTATGCACGCATTGCACAGGCAATCGGGTATATAAGGGAGAATTTTAAAAGGCAACCGGGATTGGATGAGATTGCCGGGGAGGTGGCGTTGAGTACGGCGCATTTCCAACGTATGTTTACGGAGTGGGCGGGAGTTAGCCCTAAGAAGTTCTTGCAATATACTAGTATTGAATATGCCAAGAGAATCTTGAATGAAACTCATGCGTCTTTATTCGATGCGGCACAGGAAACAGGGCTTTCCGGTACGGGCAGATTGTATGACTTGTTTGTAAATATAGAAGGGATGACGCCGGGCGAATATAAAAACGGAGGTGAAAGTCTTTCTATCAATTACAGTTTTGCCAAAAGTCCTTTCGGTGAAATCTTCATTGCGTCTACCGATAAAGGTATTTGTTGTATGGAGTTTGCAGACGAACATGACGCGGCTTTTAACTCTTTACGGAAGAAGTTTCCTAATGCAAAGTTTACCTCGATTGTGGATGAAGTGCAGCAAAATGCTTTATTTATCTTCACGCAGGACTGGAGTAAACTCAAAGAAATAAAATTGCATCTGAAAGGTACCGACTTTCAACTAAAGGTATGGGAAACCTTACTGAAAATTCCTGTCGGTGGATTGACTACTTACGGAGATATAGCCGCAGGAATCAATAATCCGAGAGCTTGTCGGGCTGTTGGAACGGCTGTTGGTGAGAATCCCGTAGCTTTCCTTATTCCGTGTCATCGGGTCATTCGTGCTTCCGGTGAGTTGGGAAATTACCATTGGGGAGAGATTCGCAAGACTGCAATGATTGGTTGGGAGGCTGCAAAAGGTGAGGTAAAGAGGGGATTATAGGAAAGAATGAAGGTGATTTTAGTTCACATTCTTTTTAGTGCAATGCTGTTTCTTATATTATTAATATATAACTAATTTGATTATGAAATTATTGGTATTCCTTGCTAAAGGGTTTGAAACGATTGAGTTTAGTGCTTTTATAGATGTTATGGGATGGGCAAAGACGGATTTTGATTGTAAAATAGATGTTGTGACCTGTGGCTTGAATCAAAAAGTGATTAGCTCTTTCAATGTTCCTGTTTTGGTGGATAAAGTCATGGATGAAGTGTCTGCAGATGAATATGACGCGCTTGCGATACCCGGCGGATTTGAAGAATTCGGATTCTATGAGGAGGCATATAATGAACAACTTCTGGAATTGATACGACTGTTTGACTCACAAAAGAAATGGATCGCAACAGTCTGCGTGGGAGCTTTGCCTGTTGGGAAAAGTGGAGTGTTGAACGGTCGGAAAGCAACAACTTATCATCTTAGAGGTGCTCATAAACAGAAAGTGCTTCAGGGATTTGGAGCAACTATCGTAAATTCTCCCATCGTGGTGGATGATAATATCATAACTTCTTATTGTCCTCAAACATCATACGGGGTTGCATTGCTTTTATTAGAGAAGTTGACCTCTCATAAAGAAATGGTTTTAGTGAAAGATGCTATGGGATTTTAATAAGTTGCATTTAAGCACTGCACTCGGTTTTGAGTTCGCTATGGATGATGCTTCTCACTGCTTTTTCATGTTTGAATAAATAATAATAAGTGCTTGCGGTAAGAAAAGCCAGAAACCGGATATTGGTTCGACTATGCAACCGATTATGGTGAACAGTAGAATGAAGTAACCTAAAAATAAAGGTGCCGGTTTTTGTTCTTTTCTGATATAGTATTGAAGTGTCTCTCCCCAAAGAATAAGTATTATTCCGCAGATTAGGAATCAGAAAGCAAAGCCCAGGTTATGATTTTCTCCAATAGAGTCTATTAATCCATTGTTAAGCATTTCCGTAAAAGCTTCTTTTCCAAGAAATAGCGCATAAATGGTATGAATGATTCCTGTTGCTGTTAAAAGTGTTCCACTATATTTCCAAAGTTTCATGTTCTTGCCTTTTTAGTATTTTATTGGGATGTACACTTCTACAGAATTTGAAATTTAATCCGTTTTAACATATCATCCGGTTCTTAATAAGTTGCTCGATAACGCAAATATAAGTAATCATGTACGATTCCCAACGTATGATTTCGACATTTGTGTTTGTTTTAGATTCTTTATACTTGCTCATTCGTTTTCTTGTTGTGATATCTGTGGACATGAGTTGCTTTATAAATATCCTTTAGTTCTTCTTTATTGTATTGAAAATTATATCTTTGTATTTCAGATAGTTGGATTTATGGAGTTTATAAAAGAGGCTGGCGTTTCACCACAAAAAAGTATGGATATTAAGAATGATAAGATCACAATAAAGCCTTTGCGTGATAAAGATGTAGGCATTTTCAGTAAATGGTTGGCTAAAGAATATATTTATAAATGGTTCTGCCCTGACGGAGAAGAACATAAAATGGCTTGGTTGGATGAGGTAAATAATAGAAATACCCAATATCATTATATGAAACATTTCATTGTTTATTATAATGATAAAGCCATTGGCTTTTGTTTATACTTGGATTGTTATTTTGAAAAAGAATATATACCGGAACATTACGGAAAAACTGTCGATGAGAAAGAGACAGTCTTTGAAATAGGTTATCTCATAGGCGAAGAGGAATATTTGGGTAAGGGCATCGGGAAGATTATTGTAAAGAAGCTGATCGGGGAAATTGCCGAAATAGGAGGGAAAGAGATATTGGCTGACCCTGATGAGGCTAATGTTTTATCCATAAGAACATTGTTAAGTAATGGATTCGTAAAAGTAAAAGATTGCGATTATAGGTATTGTCTTAAATAGATAAGAAAACTTCTTTTGAAAGAAGTTTTCTTATACGGCCATTCTATTTATTATTTGAATACAAAGTTGCTCAATAGATAACTCAAGAAGTTACCATAAATGATTATCTTTTATCTGACTTGTAAACTCATTTATGGCATCATATCTCAGCTTCGAAACAGAAGAGTTTACTTTCGCTATTTTCTTCGTTAAAAACCTTTCGATGAAATTCATTTTGTCAAACTGAAACTCACCACCTAAAATGGCTTTGGGAATCGATAATCTCTGTAAGAACTCCGGGAAAGCCTTGTTCATTTCTTCCGCTTCTTGTTCTTCGTTCATACAACAGATGAACAACCCTATTACTTTTTGCTCTAATAACGGTTGGTTATTGTGACAGAATTGAGTAACTTTTCGGTTTGGAGAGCCCGCATAAATAGCTGTTCCAAGAATTATTCGATCGTAAGTTCGGATATCAGGTCTCGGACACTCCTTTAATGAGATGTAGTCAACTTTATTAGTCAACTTTTCTCCGATAAGGTGTGTTACTCGCTCGGTAGTTCCATGTTTTGAATAATATATGATAGCTGTTTTCATTTTCAACAGGCATAAGCGGTTTAAAATAGCCGTTAATAAGTGGCATGGTTATCCTCTGTAAAGGTAGAGACTTTATTCTGACTAGCAAACAGTTTTCGATATAATTAATCTATATCTTGTTTTTCTCATATTTGAAAAGTATGTTCCCCATCTCAAAACGAGATAGGGAGCATTTCTTAATATATAATTAATGTACAGGTGCCAAGATTGATTCCATAATACCTGTACATATTGAAATTCCTACTTAATATCCCGGATTTTGATACTCGCTGCCATTGGTGATTGTTGCAGTAAATGTAGTTGAAATGGGACGTAATGCATAATTCGGGTGAAAGAATTGTGCTAAGTCCGGATGAGTATTCTCCAGATACTCCGAGTTCTTAAACATTCCTGTCCGTTTCAAGTCGTAGAAGCGGCAATATTCTCCGCAAAGTTCACGGCCTCTTTCATCTAAGATATCACGCACCGTAATACTCCCTGTAAGCGGATTTGCTCCGGCACGTTCACGAACCTTGTTGATATAACCGGCTGCATTTGCACCACCATTCAGGTAAATATCAGCTTCTGCCGCAATCAAATAAACTTCTGCCATACGCATGATAAATGTTGCATTCAGATTACCGTTTCTCTGTTTGGAAGCATTGGCTACATAATAATTACTGCTGTTATGCTTATTCAGTGACGGATAATAGTAGCGGAACTGGTTCTCGTTTGTGCCGTCATCCTTGTAATTGCCTGTGATGTTTGTATAAGCATAATTCATGTTCACGTTATTATTGTCATTACTATATACATGGTGATAATCAATCAGCAAGTAATCAGAAATATGTTCTTTTTGCTTTTCTGTAGCATAATCAATGTCCTGGGGCATGATAAACTTAATGGCTAAGTCACCTTTATTCAGAGCTTTGCCAATGACGGTTTCTTCTTTGTCATACATATGTACGGCACTCTCATCCCACGTGTAATTCTTGTTCGCGTTCCATTCAGTAGTGAACGATTCATGAAATCTGGGGTCCAATGTTCCGTCTTTCTGTACATACAAACTCAACAAATGCTGTGTGGGCATAAAGATACCGGTAATTGAGCCTTCCCAAGTAAGGCGTGTCTCCTGATTATCTTCACGAGCACCAAACTTATTGATATTGCATAAGAAATACTCATCGTTGCGATTTAGCTTGTAATTTCCGTTGCTTGATCCGTGACCGTCTGCTCCTGCATACCAGCGATGTTTCCAGAGAGCTTCTTTGTTTTCCCAGTTATTGCTCTCTTTGAATACTTCGCTATAAGATGGGTACATATACGTATTGTATTTCCCACCGCCAGTTTCGCAATCGGTAATCAATTTTTTGGCTGTATCCAGAGCTTCCTGCAAATATTCGGTGCTTCCATATTCGTACGTCTGTAAGCAGGCTTTAGCCAGAAAACCGAGAGCGGCTTTCTTCGTCGGGGTGGTAGTAGTTGCATGCGTACCTGTTGGCAACCATTCGGATGCGAATCTTAAATCGGGCAGGATTACTTCCTGATAGATAGTCATCGGATCGGTACGGGTGGGGGAGTAAGTCAGTGTTTCCGCTGTTATCGGTTCTGTGAGCATTGTCACTGCTCCGAATTGTTCCACTGCATTGAAATAATAGACAGCTCTAAGAAAACGGGCTTCCGCAATCTTGGCATTCCGCTCCTCTTCCGTGGTGTAAGGAGGTTTGTCTCCTAATGCGATAGCTTCGTTACAGGCTCCCACACCGTCGTACGTCCCGTTCCACCAATTATTGGTGTAAGTCGTATTGGGTGATGTTCCTGCGAAAAACCAGAACCACTGTGTGTAACTTGTTGATTCGTTGGCTTTATACGTCCAAAGATCGGTGTCGCCTTCAGTCAGTGACATCCAGTCCGCAGAACCGTAGTAAAACCTTTCCATAGCAAAATAACACTGGTTAATCAGGGTTTCATATCCATCGATGGAAGTAGCCAAAGCCTCTTTGGTAAATGCGCCCGGGTTGTATTCCTCCAAGGTGCAGGAATGTAGAGATAAGGCCGAGAACAGCACACTGCAAAATATGAATTTTATATATATCCTTTTCATGATTATAATCTTTTGTTAGAATGTCAAATTAACGCCAAAAACAAATTGCCGGTAGGTAGGAAATGCATCCGAACCGTTGGTTTCGGGATCAGTATCTTTCAACTGCTTATCTTTTACAAAGATGAACGGATTGTAGGCTGTGGCATAAATACGGCATTTCTCCATTAAAACTTTGCGGGAAATATTGACGGGTAGTGTATATCCCAGCGTGATATTCTTAATCTTAATGAAGGAGCCGTTGCGCACTCTTAATGAAGGATATACGGTTTTTTGTTCGTCTCCCGTTCCGGGACGGGGGAAATAGGCTCCTTGATTATCCTCTGTCCAGTAGTCTACGCCTGCCAGTTGATTCTTGGTTACGCTCTGTTCGGCGGTATAATAACCGAGCAGGTCACTGTTGATTGTCTGTCCGTAACGCGCCATGGCAAAGACGGATAAATCAAAATTCTTGTAGGTGAAGGAATTGCTGAATCCGATGATCCAGTCCGGATTGGAATGTCCTAGAATTTGCCGGTCTTCCGTACTGTATTTATGCACACCTCCATCGCCTTTCTGGTCTAAGGTTTCTATCTTGATGAATCCGGGTTTTACGCCGTAGGCATCCAATGTTTCCTGTGGAGTATCGGTTCCCCAAATTCCGGTATATTTATATCCGTAAATAGCTTTAATCGGTTCACCAACAAACAGGTTTTCGGCGATCAGATCACCGTCAGGCAGATCGTCTATTTGTTCCTTGTTCCAGGTGACGGATAAAGTGGTGTTCCATGTGAAATCTTTATGCCGTATGTTGTGCGAAGTGATCGTTGCTTCCACACCTTGGTTACTGGTCTGGGCGATGTTCTGCCAGATAGCCAGAGGCGATCCCCATCCGGTCAGACCGCTGGTGATGGGCAATGTACGTTTGAATAATAATCCTTTGGTGGTTGTCTTGAACCATTCTACCGATCCGTCAATGCGACCGTTTAGGATACCGAAATCCACCCCCACATTCCAGTTGTATGACTTCTCCCAGCCGAGATCGGAACTACCGTAGGTACCGGAGTATTGCGTGAAAGGAACAATCTTCCCATTAATGGAAATTCCCGAAGCGGTATATACGTATGCTTGTGTTGTGGTGCTGTATGCGGTGGTTCCTCCCGAGTTACCCGTGATGCCGTAGCTCACTCTCAATTTCAGGTTGTCCAGCCAACTACGTGTCTTTCCCATAAATGCTTCGTCCGATATTCTCCACGCCAGTGCGCCTGCGGGGAAAGCATCCCATTTATGTCCGGTGGAGAATTGTGAAACACCGTCCCAACGGGTCGAGAAGTTAAATAGGTATTTACCCTTGTATGAATAGTTCAGACGGAAGGCAAAAGACATTTTCTGCGTCTGTGCGAAGTCGGATTCTACATGTTGGGAAGTGCCCGATGTCAGTCGCCAGAAAGACCATTGATCTACCATTTGACCGCTGGCGGCAGCCATACTGCTTTCCGACTGGTTCTTATTCCAGGAAGTAATCAGTGAACCTCCCAGATTATGGTCTTTGGCGATGGTTGTGTTGTATGCGAGAATATTTTCCCAAGTGTAATTCCAGGCATTGTTGTTGGTGATGGAAGCATGCGGTGAACCTGCATAAGACGGACGGTTGGCATTGCACTTCTCTCCCCAGTATTGCCCGCGGCGTGAGTGATTCAACGTACCATTGGCACGACTGGTAAAAGTCAGGTCTTTGACGGGAGTTAGTTCGACATAGCCGCTCATATTCAGGTAGGTAGAACGTGTGTTGTCTACATACTGGTTCTCTATAAAATCACTCATCGGGGAATATTGTCCTGTGATGTATTCGTGATTGATCTCCCCTTTTTCGGTATAAGCATCACCCAACGGGATGGCGGAGAGAGATTTGGTGAATGTGTTTTTTACGCCGGAGTTCAAGTCCCGGTAGACTAAATTGGAGGTAAAGCCCACCTTTGCCCATGAAAATATCTGCTGATCCAGATTGAGGCGTAACGAATATCTGTTCAGATTTTCGTTATTAAGTAAACCTTCCTCCCGGTTGTAGGAAGTCGAAGCAAATAATTTTGTCTTTTCAGTGCCACTGCTGACCGAAAGACTGTATTTCTGTGTGGTAGCCGTGTTGCCCGACACTTCATCTATCCAGTCTATCCATTTGCCGTCGTTGTATGCATCTATAAAATCCTGTTTCCCCAGTAGGGCGGACATATCGGTAGGATAGTCACCGTTTTTATATTTATAGGCTTCTTGCTGGTAGGTGACCCATTCATCCCGCGTCATTCCATGCCTGTAGTTAGGTGAACCGCTGAATCCGTAATAAGCATCGAAGTTTACGGTCGCTTTTCCCTCTTTTCCTCTTTTTGTGGTGATGATGACAACACCGTTTGCTCCTGCAGAACCATAAATGGCGGTGGAAGAAGCATCTTTCAATACATCTACACTCTCGATGTCCGACGGGCTGACCTGGCTATAGCTGCCGGGGATTCCATCGATAATAAACAACGGTTCGTTGCTGCCATAGATAGATCGTGAACCACGTAACAGGATAGTGACATCACCTCCTACCTGTCCCGAAGTTTTGGTGATATCCATTCCGGGTATCTTGCCTTGAAGGGCTTCCATCACATTATTGGTAGGAGCGGCCAGTACTTCCGCACTTTTGACGGAGGTTACCGCCCCCGTCAAATCCCGTTTTTTGACCGATCCGTATCCTACCACCACTACTTCATCAATCAGTCTGGCATCTTCCGTCAGTATGATTTCCAGCTTGTTCTTGTTGCGTGTATTGACTTCCTGTTCCGTGTATCCCATATAAGATACCTTTAATATTGCATTGGGCGATACGCGCAGTGTGAATAGTCCGTCTACATTCGTAATTGTCCCGTTACTGGTACCTTTTTCAACGATATTCGCTCCGATAATCGTCTCTCCTTGAGAGTTTTTCACTACACCCGAGATCGTTCTGCTCTGTTGGCAATAAGCCCGTGTTGATCCAAGTATCGATAATGAACCTATTAATAGGAATAATAGGTAAAAATTCATTCTATAAACAGTCTTTAGGGGATTATTCTCCCCTATGTTTGTTTTATCAGAAAATGATTTCATGCTTTTTGTTTAATTGTATGTTTACTAATTTGTTTTTGGATAGCTAAATTTCCGGATGATTTAAAGCTATGTTTCGATTGTAATGATTTTACTTACCCCATAGGCTATTAGATTTTATTGGTTAAATGATAATTGTTCAGAATGTCAATTGCACATCCTTCTGCACTGTTTTAAATGTGGCGCCACGATTCATGTCAGCTAAAAACTGACAGGGCAAAATTATGCATATAGAACTGGGGATCGAAAAAAATAAAGTTGACTTTGATTTGATTTGGGTTGATTTTTACTATCTTTGTCTCAATGTACTACTTAAAAAAATAATGATATGGATATCGAAGTAAAAGATAAAGCGAACCGGAGACATGTAGGGCATAATCTACAAAAGATCCGTGTTTACTTTGGTATGAAGCAGGAAGCTCTAGCAGCTGATCTTGGTGTAAACCAGCAGGTCATCTCAAAGATTGAGAAACAGGAAGAAATAGAAGAAGGTCTTTTAAATCAAATTGCTTCTGTATTGGGAATATCTGCAGAAGTGATTAAAGACTTTGATGTGGAGAAGGCTATCTATAATATTAATAATATCAGAGACAACACCTTTGAACAAGGTTCCACATCAATCGCACAACAATTCAATCCATTGGATAAAATAGTGGAATTGTATGAACGTTTACTCCAAAGTGAAAGGGAGAAAGTGGAATTACTGAAAAATAAGTGATTATAAATTAGTAGATTGAGGTAAGTTAAAAATAAATTTATTATTATGGAAACAGAATCTTATACAAACAATTCGCATTTGGGACGGAAAATAGAACGAATACGGCGTCTTCGTGGCATGACGCAGACTGATTTGGGTGAATTATTGGGAGTGACTAAACAGGCTATTTCCAAAATGGAGCAATCGGAAAAAATAGATGACGATAAATTAAAACAAGTAGCTGACGCGTTAGGTGTCACGGAAGATGGCTTAAAGAAATTCACGGAAGAAACAGTCCTATATAGCACAAACAATTTTTATGAGAACTGTCATGTGAGTGCATCTAATATAGGCCCTATAACTCATGTGGAAAATCTCAATCACTTTTCAATGGAGCAAGCTGTGAAATTGTTTGAGGAATTGTTGAAAATAGAAAGAGAAAAATATAGTAAGGGAAAAGAGGATAGTAAGTGAAAAGGTAATTTTTTTTAGAAAGAATGTAGAAAAAAGATATTTGGTTATTCATTCGGATATAACTAAGATTTCATTGAAACTTTATAAATAGTGTTTTTTACTATAAATATTGAGGTATCCAAACTCTTTTTAGTTCAAGGAGTTTGGATAGTATTTTTAAGTTTACTGCATTATGGTGTAGTGTTCACAACACAAAGGCAATTATTTCGGGTGACAAGATAATATCTTTTTCTTTGAAAAAATATCACAAAACTTTATTTGAAGGCTAATTTAGTTATTCTGCGTCCTTATTACTTATTGTACCATTTGTATGATCCATACAGATATAACAAAGGGAGCGGTTAAGGTAGTGATACCCAAGCTCATTCCTAGAATCTGTAATACGGTGGACAGTAAGACAGAGTATCCTGCCCATATGCCACTTTCTCTGGTCGTCCCTCCTAAAGCTATAGCACATAATACACCATTGTAGCCCATTAATCCGGCATTTAAGTTTGTAGCATCCACTTCAAGTAAAATGGCTAGGGGAATAGGAAGAAGTGCTCCCAAGATAGTATAGAGACTTGCCTTTCGAGAATTAATTAAAATGCCTATAAAGAAAAATAATCCGGCTAGAACTGTATTTCCCTGAAACATAACTTGCCCTATACCTAAGCAGAAGGTCTGGAAATAATTAATATTCTGTGTGGTATCAATAACCGTATCAGAAACTGATAGTAGATCTGGTATAAGCCAGTTACAAACTCCCAACATTCCCCATACAGCAAGAATGAAAGGAGCAGTAAAGCCAGGGAGCAAACGTTGCTGACTGAAAAAATAGGTAATCCATGTGGAAAGGGCCGAAGCGATAATCAACATGATTAAACTTCCTACCGATAATTGCAGAAATACGCCAACCGCTATACCTACTAAAGTCCCATTAAATCCGTATAATCCATTTTTAATATCATCATGCTTATATCCTGAAAAATAAGCTGTCAGTGTACTTATTATATTACCGCAGACTGCTAGTATTCCCATTTGCCATGAGTTTAGAAATATTCCAGTTAGCATTAATAATCCGGATAACGCATTATTCTGAAACATCACTTGTCCTATTCCACGTCCCAGAATGAGCAATAAATTGTGTATAAAGGCCATTTGTTTAAATTATTAATTAATGGCAAAAGTACAATCTTCTATTAAGAATAGCAAGATCAAGAGATGTGTAATGAAAGATGTAAGCTCCCGATAAAGTACCGATATAAACAGAAAATTACTATATAATTTATAGTATGTCTATAATAGTTCTTTGTTTATATTGGTACTTTGTCGAGAAATTATGATACAATGAATATCTTAAACGAATCTTTCTATTTTATAATGAAAGTCTTGATATCATCATAAAATTCTTGGTCAAGAGTGCTGGTGTTGCTGTAGAAGAAGCGAACTAAAATTTCGGAAGAAATAAGTGGAGAATTAACTGCATTTAGATAACTTTTGAGTTTACCGAATTCGGAGAATAGCCATTTATATCTTTCACTCATCCAAATACACAAGAATGGACATGTTCTTTCTTCTTTCCCCTCAATGCTGCATAACGCTGAATCACACATGTATTCACCATTTTGTAGTGTATATTCGATACATTTGTATTCCTCTCCGTTCTTTGGATAGCGTTCTGTTTTCCTCATTATCAGATTCCCACATATGTTTTTGCATGGATTTTTATGAACCTTCATTCTTGCAAGAATCTCGGTGTTAAGATATATGTCAAGGTGGATAATTTCTTTTATGGGATGCTTGGAGAGTTTTACTTTTTCATTAACTTCATAATCTACATCAAGTTCATATTTGTCAGTAATCAAATGCGAAATCCAATGATAGCGTGATACGAGCCCCATCTGAGAGCGGTTTTCGCGAAGTAGATAATAGTCGATACGGTCGTTGGCTAAATCAAGTAAATCTGCCAGTCGGATTAAAATCATCATGTACTTAAGGCTGACCAACTCATCTTTAGCAGCAGATTTCAGTGTATAGACATCATTTGTATTCCATCCATGACTGTGAGATACTGTGGCTACTGTGTCTGCTTCAGTTTCTGTCAAGAATTTAAGCATTTTGGATTGCCATTGACGAATATATTGGGCACTATCATTAGGATGTGTGCTTCTTACTTTATTCTCAAAGAAATCAAACACATTTTGGAATGATTCAATTAAATATAACCCAACTTTCTTTCGGAGTTTATGAATAGCATCTAAAGAAAATTTGGTTTCGACAAAAGCTTTATCCAAGTCGCGAGAAATTTCTACAGAGTATTTAAGCCATTTTCCTATAAGACACTCCGCCTCATGAGATGACGCATTAAACGATGCTACATCAGGATGAATTACCATACTGATGTCGTGAAGATAACAAGCTTGGAATAGCAAGAAAAAATCATTTGCTTTTAAATTGAGGAAGTCAATATTGTTTATCAGTCGAATGACATTCTTTATCAGATTGATCGCATGTTCCTGATTGTGCAAGGTATAAGCGTTTAGGAATTTCGAGCCATTATGCCATAGGCTCTTCACCAACCTGTGAGTCTGAATCAAACTATCAATCTTGTGTGGATCTTGAACTCGTTGTCGGAATATTCCTAATGCTTCTAACAGCCCCAAGTCAATTTCCATATTCTCGTTTAAGTCAGTGGTAGTGAATGTTCGGGAAAATTCACAGAAATCTTGAAGGTTAAATCTTCGATTTCTCAGCATAGAGAGGAGACGTAGTTCAAAATATCTAACAGGCTTTATATCCGTTTTTAGTATAGCAAGGTTATCTCCAGGAATAATGTCGCAAGATAACGAGAAGCAAGTATTGAGTATTCGGCGTTTAAAATCAGTTGAATTATCAAAAATGAACTTACTCCATAAAGGGAAATATCGTTTATTATCTTCACTATTCTTCAGATGATTATCTGGATTATATGTTGCTAAGAATGGGAATCTATTCCAACTTGAATAGGAATCAGAATCTCCGAAAGAAGCAACTGCCTCGATGAATTTGCTGGGCACTCGGAATGGACGGTGGCGACGAACAATTTTTATGAGTCCCTCGTATCCTGTTGGGAAAATGCAACTGACGTTTTCCAATGTTTTGGTCAACCTATTATAATATAGAAATTCTTTAGTTCTGTTTTTATCACAGTTGTATTCAGTAAGTTTTTTTTCAAACTCTCTGACTTCATCAAAGAACTTGTGCTTTTGACTATCGAGCATTTCATTTCCTATCAGTTCTATTTCTGTTTTGAAAATTTCTTCTTCAAAGTTCTCAAAAATGGATTTAACCAATTTCTCAGATAGAATCCCTGTTGTTTTTATGACTTCATCAAACTTGAATGTTGTTCTAAAGTTTTCACACAGCTGCTTATCTAAGCCACCATTAATATTAAGCTGAAGTTTACGTTCTCGAAATAGGAAATACCGTTTATAGCGTCTGAGCCATTTGAGCCTTGTTTCGCCCCACTCAGGTTTATTGGCATGTTGCTTTTCCTTGTTTTCTTTTATATTGTTTATTTCGTTATCAACAGCTTGTTGAAGTGCTGTAAGTTTTTTTAAGGCAACATTATCGTCAACTTCATCGATGTTCCCTTGAAGCCATCCACCCATTGAAACCGGTCTTTGTACGAGGAATAAATGTTCTAGACCATTAAATGCATCTTCAATATCACAAATTGAACTTTTACCTTCTTTATGGAAAGATACTCCATATGTGATAGAGGAAATTGCTTTTATTGTTTCTTCTGGTAGTAGCGGCTCCAATTTCTCATATGGAGATTCTATGACGTTACTATTAAGCTCTTCAATTAAATTCGGGAAGTTAGATTCCTCTATACTTTTTGTAAACACAACAGAATCATCTACATAAAAATAGGAATCAGAGTTGTCGAGCCCATTAGTTGCTTTCATCTTTTCAGCTACGTCAATCATACACAGATTCCCAAAGAAGTAAGACTGAGGTAACCCTTGCGCTATACCTCGTGATATATAGTATCCATCCTTAGCAGAAATGGACATGTTAGGGTAATACACGTCGAGCCAATTATCAAGATTCTGTTCTTTGATACGAAAGTATAATAGTTTTGTGATAACTGTTTTCAAACATTTTTGTTCTTCATCTGTCTTGTATTTGCTTGATAACTTTACCCATATATAATTGAGTATTCTACTAGGGTCAATAGATGGGAAAAAGTCTTTAAGGTCAAAAGTAATTTCTTTATCATATTCTCTTGTTTTGGCATATTGTCGACCCTTATCGTTTATAACTTTTGAATATTGCCGATATTTCTCGGACCAATTTATGAATAGATGCTCAACATTTTTTGATGGTATATTTCCAAAAAAGTTATGGGGAATCATTCGAGACAATTCCGACAAATTTCTTGTTCCATTGGTGTCATCATACATGAGTGGAATTAATAACGCAGCCATGCAAATTTGGTCTATAAGACTAGCTGTGTGTAATGGACGGTATGTAATTGTCTCTTTGTGGAACTTGTCAGACTTTAGTTTTTTTAATTTGAAATAAACTTGAACATCAAAAAGTTCATTTTTGGAGTTAAGAATAAACTCTAGTTTATTCATACACTCTGTGATAATATTTGATATATTTTCAAAATCGAATTTATCACGTAATTGCATCAATTGTTCTAAATCTTCTGATTTCAACAGATTTCGTTCAGAAATGTATGATTCCAAGGCGTAGATTGCCTTATAAAGATTCTCTTTTGAAACTATTGTTTTATAGAGTTTTGTGTCCTTCATTTTTGTAGTTAAAATGATTTCTTACCAGTTCATTAAATTTTGATATACAATTATATAAGCCACTTTTTGTGCCAGTTCCATTGCTTCTTCCTGAATCAAATAGTTCGATTTTATAGTCTCGATTTTTTGTGAATTCAGATAGAAATAGATTGAATCTATAATCGGCTTTCTCAAGAGAAAAAGCTTTTGCCAAATTTTGCAAATCAAAACTTGCATTTATAATACTGTTATTTTTAATAGATAATCTAATGATACTTTCAAACTCAACAAGAATCATTTGATCGATTAAAATTGGTGGTAGCTTTTGGATATCTGATACTATCATATCAAGAAACTTATCCCATTGTTCGAGTGAGTAATTAAATTCCTTTAGTTTTTCAACAAAACAACCAAATCCATATTTGAAATTTGGATTGGAGGATATATAGGCATGAAATCCGATCATATAATCATATTTCTGATTGTATACAGAGTTCATAAGCTGTTTCAATTGGGTATCAAACAACATTGATTGAATTAATTCTTTCTCTTCTTTATATCGTATGTCTATTTCATAAGATTGCTTTGTTTCCATTGTTGATTCGTCGGTCTCAATCTCCTCAATAGATAGTCGTTGTATTGATTCTCGATTCACAAGAGTGTTAAGGACTTCTCTTGTGAAATTCTTGAATGCTATGCTTTTTTGAGAGTTTTCCTTTTGAAATGTCGTATTGTTCATAGTATTATTTTACAGAATTTCTCATATGATATTCAGCGAAATCTTTATATTGAGATGGAAGTTCTATCCACTTCAGGCGTCTGTCTAGTCTAAGAAAAAGTCTATGTAATTTCTCGAACGCTAACTGTCCACTTGTGTCTTTATCTGGTATCATATATAAATCGTATTTAGCTAAAGAGGTGAGGTCGGTTGTTGGTATAGATGAAGCACTAGGGATGGCTATCGCGTTAAAGCCTCTTGTCAGCATAGCAACACAGTCTGTAATTCCTTCAGCGATAAATAATTTACTATCAGGGACAAGAGTTGAAAGAATTTGCATATTGAAGATTCTCATATTAGAATTGCATATTCGTTTAAATCTTGGGATGAAGTAGTTTTTATTTTGCTCTCCGAGATATCGAGTCTGCAATCCAATCAAATGTTTGTATGAATCGTAATATGGAATAATCAAGGAAGGCGTATTAATATTTAAGTATCCTCGCTCGTTAACGACCTTGCAACGCTTAAGTCTGTCTAAGCCAAATTGCTTTACTAAAGTCGTTCTAAGTTGTGTATCTTCTAATTCAAACGAATGTATATGTAAAGATTCGCAAATAGTTGAAGATAATTTACGTTCTCCATACAGAAAGCGTGTGGCAGATAATCCCAAAGAAGTATTGTCTATAATGGCTTGTGCAACATCTCTATCAAACAATTCCTTTTCTTTTAGGTTGTTTTCCTTGTTAATCTTCTTGAGTTTTGGAATATAAATACTATCAGAGGGATAATCTCGAAGTCTAATGTTGAATTTTTCACATAAAACACTACATGCATCAATAAAAGAAAGTGAGTATAATTGACGCACTAATTCAATAGCATCTCCACCTCTGTCACATGAGAAACATTTCCAATGATTCCCTTTAAATCCCAGACTTGGTTTTTTATCAGTATGCCATGGGCAAGACATCATCTGTCGCTTAACATTCATACCAAGCTGTTTGGCGGTTTCTTCACATGAAAGGTCTCGTAATTGTCGAAGTATGTGTTGAGGAATATTCAATTGACTATAGTTTGAAAAAATAATTACGAAAACTCGAAGTTTGGCGTCAACCAATCGGGTATATTTAAGTAAAATAAAAAAAGATGTAATAATTTGATTGCTAATTGTTACATCTTTTTTCTTTCAGTGATCCGCCTGGGGCTCGAACCCAGGACCCCAACATTAAAAGTGTTGTGCTCTACCTGCTGAGCTAGCGAATCAATCCTTATTTGCGAATCAGTTATTTCCTGATTGCGGGTGCAAAGGTAGTTACTTTTATTTAATTTGCAAGCATTCCGTAGAAAAAAGTTTCAATTATTTTTCCTCGTTATGGCTTGTTTCTTGATTATCAGTAGTTTCTATTTCATCATATTTTATTTTTTCTTTGTTGATAATAAAGCGTTGGTAGTAGGAGAGCATCAAAGTTGTTAGTGGCAAGGCGATAATCATGCCGAGCATTCCCATTAATGAACCCCAGATAGAAAGAGATAAAAGGATGATGGCAGGATTCAGTCCGGTAATCTTTCCCATGATTTTGGGGACAAGGAAGGTATCCTGTATGATTTGTACGATTGCAAAGACGGCTAATGCACATGCAATGATAATCCAGAAGTTCTGTCCGGTGTCGGCAGCTTTGAGGATTGCCAATAAAATGGTGGGAAGGAAACCGATGATTTGCAAGTAGGGAACCATATTCAATGCTCCGATGAAAAGTCCCAAAGCAATAGCCATGGGAAAATCGATAATCAGGAAACCGATACTGAAAAGAATACCTACGCAGAAAGCAACCAAAGCCTGTCCACGGAAATATCTGTTCATACCATCCTGTACGTCGTGAACCAGGTTGGAGGCAAACGTACGGTATTTATTGGGTAGCAGATGCAACCATCCTTCAGCTATTGCTTCGTAATCCAATAATATAAAGATTACATATAATAATATAATGAAGGAGGCAAGGATGCTGAATAGAATGTTGAGAGATTCTGCAAGCAAAGTCCACACTCTGGGGACGGTATCCTTGATTGCCGCCAGGATATTCTCTTCACTTAATACACGGTTCAACGCCTGAAGATCAATGTTCTCGTGGATAAATTCAGAAAGATTCTTAGGCACATTGTTACCGGCTCCATTGGTGAGGTAAGTCACTAGCAAGTCGTTCATTCTGCCTATTTCCGAAATCATCGGCGGCACTAATAGGTAGAATAAAGTGACTCCGATAACCGTAATGAGGAATAAGGAACAGAAGATGGAAATAATGCGGCTTTTTAATCGTAGCTTATACTGGAAGAATTTGACTAACGGATAGACCATATAAGCTATCAGCCACGCAATAAAGAAAGGTAATAACACTCCGCTAAGACGTTCCACGAGCATTAATATTCCTACAACTAACACACATCCGATAGAGCCGCGTATAAAACTGTCGAATGTTATCTTTTTCCTTTCCATAATCTTTTTCTTTTATAGAGTTTATACTTTCTGCTCATCTTCCCCTCGTGCACGGAGATAACATTCCCTGCACAGAGGCTCGTATTCGGCTGTTTCGCCTAAAAGAACCTGTTTCTCATTCTTGACAGTACGATGTGAGAAAGAAGCCAGCTGGCCACATTTCACACAGATTGCATGAACTTTGGAGACTTCATCAGCAATGGCGCATAATTGCGGCATTGGTCCGAACGGATTTCCTTTGAAGTCCATATCCAACCCTGCAATGATAACACGGATTCCATTGTTGGCGAGCTGGTTGCATACATCAATCAAACCACTGTCAAAGAACTGTGCTTCGTCAATGCCTACTACATCTATCTCGGAAGTAAAGAGTAGGATACTGGCTGACGAATCGATGGGAGTGGAGGCGATAGAATGGCTGTCGTGAGAGACTACATCTTCTTCTGAATAACGGGTGTCGATAGCTGGTTTGAATATCTCTACACGTTGTTTCGCAAATTTCGCTCTTTTCATTCTACGAATTAATTCCTCTGTTTTTCCGGAGAACATGGAACCGCAGATTACTTCGATCCGGCCTCTTCTTCTAGTCTCCTGTATGTGGTCTTCTGAAAATAATACCATGAGATTTTGTGTTTTCTTGATTAAGTAAATATGTGGACAAAGGTAAGCAATTCAATGTGCAAGAACTGTTAAATTATCCATTATTTTAAGTTATTGCATAAATTATTCCTACATTCGCACCGTATAAACAATGGACTGACATGAAACAGAAGCTATTAACAGATATTGAGTTGGATGTTCATGAGTTGAAGTATCTCATGGATTCATTTACCAAGGAGCCGACTCCGACTTTGTCTGAACTGTTGAAGCGGAGCATTACACGGATGCAGGGACGTTTGGATGAACTGCAGCAGGAGGTGGATGCTGTTCAGGTAATTTCTCCGTCAGCTGTGGAAGAGACAGCGGAAGAGGAGGATGAAGTTGCCGGGTCTGAAGAGGATTCCCCCGTGATTATACAATCTCTCGAATCGGTTGTTGTGAAAGAAGATGAGGAAGGAGAAGCCATTGTTGCGGAAGAGAAACCTGTCGTAATAGCGGCAGCTGCAGAGACAGCAGCAGAAGAAGCAGCAGCAGAAGCAGCAGCAGCAGAAGAAGCAGCAGCAGAAGAAGAAGAAGAAGAAGAAGGGAAAAAAGAGGAACCGGCAATTGTTGAGGAACCTGTCGTTGAAACTGTTGTGAAAGAGGAAGAACCTAAATCGGCTGTGTTGGGAGAAAGTCTCAAACTGTCTGCTGGCTTGCGACATGCTATCAGCTTGAATGATTCTTTCCGTTTTTCTCGTGAACTGTTCGGAGGCGACACTGATTTGATGAATCGGGTTATCGAACAGATATCAGTAATGAGTTCCTACAAGACTGCAGTCGCATTTCTGTCCTCGAAAGTCGAATTGAATGAAGAAAAGGAGGCGGTGAACGACTTTCTGGAACTACTAAAGAAATTTTTTAATCAATCAGCATAAAACAAAAACAAGATGGGAAAGCTATATGTGGTGCCTACGCCGGTAGGGAATCTGGAGGACATGACTTTTCGGGCTATCAAAGTCCTGAAAGAGGTCGATCTGATTTTGGCGGAGGATACACGTACTTCCGGTATTTTGCTGAAACACTTTGAAATAAAGAATGCAATGCAATCTCACCACAAATTTAATGAACATAAAACGGTGGAAAGTGTTGTTAATAGAATAAAGGCAGGTGAAACGGTGGCACTAATTTCGGATGCCGGAACGCCTGGAATTTCCGATCCCGGATTTCTGGTTGTTCGTGAGTGTGTACGCAACGGCATTGAAGTGCAGTGCTTGCCGGGAGCAACCGCTTTTGTTCCGGCACTCGTTGCATCGGGATTGCCGAACGAGAAGTTCTGCTTCGAGGGGTTTCTCCCCCAGAAGAAAGGACGGCAGACACGACTGAAGACATTGGCGGAAGAACACCGTACGATGGTGTTTTATGAATCACCCCACCGTCTGTTGAAGACGTTAACACAGTTTGCCGAATATTTCGGTGCTGAACGTCAGGCAACCGTGTCGCGTGAAATATCCAAGCTCCACGAAGAAACAGTTCGGGGCAGTTTGGCTGAATTGATAGAACACTTTACCGCTACCGAACCCCGGGGCGAGATTGTGATAGTATTAGCAGGAATAGATGATTAAATAATTTCATTAAAAAACGTAAAACGTAAACGTATGAAAAAGTTAGCTGTTTTATTTGTATGCGTAGCCATGTTAGCTTCGTGTGATAGCTTTAAAGGTGGAAGTAAAGACCTGAAAGCTGAAAATGATTCTCTTTTGATGGAACTGAACCAGCGCAATGCTGAACTGGATGATATGATGGGTACTTTCAATGAAGTTCAGGAAGGTTTCCGTAAGATCAATGCTGCCGAAAGCCGTGTTGACTTGCAACGTGGAACCATCACTGAAAACTCTGCCAGCGCCAAGCAACAGATTGCTTCTGACATCGAATTCATCTCCAAACAAATGGAAGAAAACAAAGCGCAGATTGCAAAGTTGCAGGCACAGTTGAAGAACAGTAATTACAATTCTGCACAGATGAAAAAAGCTGTTGCCGCTTTGACTGCTGAATTGAACGCTAAACAACAACGTATCGAAGAACTTCAAACTGAACTGGCTTCCAAGAACATCCGTATCCAGGAATTGGATGCTGCTGTCAGCGACTTGTCTGCTGCTAAAGAAACGTTGGCTGCAGAAAACGAAGCGAAAGCTAAAACCGTTGCTGAACAGGAAAAGAGCCTGAATGCTGCCTGGTTCGTATTCGGTACAAAATCTGAATTGAAAGCTCAAAAGATTCTTCAGAGCGGAGACGTGTTGAAGAGCGCTGATTTCAATAAGGATTATTTCACTCAAATCGATATCCGTACAACCAAAGAAATCAAGTTGTACTCTAAACGTGCTGAGTTACTGACTACTCATCCGTCCGGTTCTTATGAATTGGTAAAAGATGACAAAGGCCAGTTGACATTGAAGATTACTAATCCTACTGAATTCTGGAGTGTATCCAGATACTTGGTTATCCAGGTAAAATAAGGTAGACATTCCTTTTTGATTTGCCAATGTGCTGATTCCTGAATTCAAGAAATTAGCACATTGGCTTTTTTATTTCCTATATACGCATAACTACTGATGAAATATAAAAATCTCTTTTTTGATCTTGATGATACCATTTGGGCTTTCTCTCAAAATGCCCGTGATACTTTTGAAGAAGTATATCAGAAATATTCGTTCGACCGTTATTTTGATTCGTTCAATCATTATTATACCCTTTATCAGCAAAGAAATACCGAACTTTGGATTGAGTACGGCGAAGGAAAAATAACGAAAGATGAATTGAACCGTCAACGTTTCTTTTATCCTTTACAGGCTGTGGGAGTGGAAGATGAAGCGCTTGCCGAACAGTTCTCGAAAGATTTTTTCGCGATTATTCCCACTAAAAGTACTTTGATGCCTCATGCAAAAGAGGTATTGGAATATCTTGCTCCTAAATATAACCTCTATATCCTTTCCAATGGATTCCGTGAATTGCAATCACGCAAGATGCGTTCGGCAGGAGTGGACGGGTATTTCAAAAAAGTGATTCTTTCGGAAGATCTCGGAGTGTTGAAGCCTTGGCCGGCGATATTCAATTTTGCCTTGTCTGCCACTCAATCCGAATTGCGCGAATCCTTGATGATTGGTGACAGTTGGGAAGCGGATATAACCGGAGCGCACGGAGTAGGGATGCATCAGGCTTTTTACAATGTGACGGAACGGACTACTTTCCCTTTCCTTCCCACTTATCACATACATTCCTTGAAAGAATTAATGGATTTATTATAGGTTTTCTGGATTAAGTCGTATTTTTGTTGCGTTTTAATTTTGCATAAAATACGATATAATCATGGATAGTACGCTTCTGCCTTTTGCCTTACTTTGTTTCACTTCATTCTTTACATTGACCAACCCATTGGGAACGATGCCTGTCTTCCTTACCATGACCCATGGTATGACGGATAAGGAACGTCAGTCTATCGTACGTCGCGCCACCATTGTGTCGTTTATTACAATAATGGTATTTGTCTTTGCCGGGCAGTTTCTTTTTAAGTTTTTTGGTATTTCTACCAATGGCTTCCGTATTGCCGGTGGGGTGATTATCTTCAAGATCGGCTTTGATATGCTTCAAGCCCGTTATACACCGATGAAACTGAAAGATGAAGAAATCAAAACGTATGCGGATGATATCTCTATTACTCCTCTTGGCATTCCTATGTTATGCGGTCCCGGAGCGATTGCCAATGCTATTGTCTTGATGCAAGATGCACACTCTTATGAAATGAAGGGAATTTTGATCGGCACTATCGCCCTGATTTATCTGCTGACTTTCTTTATTCTTCGTGCTTCTACGAAATTGGTAAACGTATTGGGCGAGACGGGAAACAATGTAATGATGCGCCTCATGGGATTGATTCTGATGGTGATTGCGGTGGAATGTTTCGTCAGCGGATTGAAACCGATTTTGGTGGATATTGTGAGAGAGGGGATGCTTCCTTGATGATAATAAATGGATGACAACTATAAGGAATATTTTATTTTAAATTACTTTTGTCAAAAATAGATTCCCGAATTTTTTTATAATCCCTTTAATAGAAATGAGACTAAAACTCCAAGGCTTGCCAAAGAGTTTAGTCTCATTTTTACCTTTATAAATCAGTATCTTTTTTATATTCTGGAATTGGATATATTGCATCTACTCTTTTTTATTTCATTAAAAAGAAGTGAATTGTTTATGGATTCTGATCTGTGGCAATATTTAAGCTTTCATTACCGTCGAACTCTGTCATTGGAATCATCATCGTCATTTCCCAGTCTTCCGGATCAATATAACGTCTGTAGTCTAATAGACGTGCTCCTTCTCCCCATTATTCGATACGATGTTGAAGTAAATGTTTCTTACGTAAAACTATTTATGTATATATTTATAAATAATAAGACCTGCAATTTTAGAATTAATCGAAATTGCAGGTCTCATCTACTTATTTAAAACTTATCCTTATATGGAGGCAATATTAAAAAATGTTTTATCGAGGTAGATTATCACTCCATCCCTCTGTTTGTATAACCCCAAAACCTGAATTAACTTCAAAAGAAGGTATTGGGTACACAAATTTGGCAATGTTGAAATTAGTATACGCTCCATCTGCCACACTAATAATTTTGCCTAATCTTCTTGCATCAAAGAAGCGATGTCCTTCTTGAACCAGTTCTAATTTTCTTTCTTTGTCAATCACATCAATAATCGTCTGATCCTCTGCAATTTCACTATCATCCAAATCCGGATTTCTTTTTGCCGCTACTTCCAACAGTTTTTCTTTAGCTTTACCATAATCAGGAGTTGATTGTTTTGCATATGCTTCTGCCTGTATTAAATACATTTCAGGCAGTCTGAAAACCGGCAAGTTAGAAATCTGATTATTGGTTGTGATACCACGCATTTTTCCACCAGTCCACGTACCGCCAAGAAGTGCCAGACGAATATCATTAGATGAATATTCTGCTATTGTTGCGCTGTTAATAGACAAACCGTATTTATTCCATAAAGTATTCAGAGCATTAGCAGATAAATAATCATCTTCGGCTTTTGCTATAAAAAAAATGTCTTCTGTCGAAACAGCCAATGTCGTGTACATATTCTTATAGTCTTCTTTGGTTGATACAATTGTACCACCACTTAGGGTTATTGCCTCTTGAGCCGCCGTAATGGCCCCTTCGTAATTTTTCATATAGAGTTTTACGCGAGCTTCAAGTGCAGCAACTGCAGCCGTATTCATATACTGTTTACCTACATTTTCAACACCTTCTTTAGCATAATATTCTTTAGCCTTCGTTATATCATCAAGAATCAGGCTATAATTTTGTTCTACACTGACTCTTGACACCTGTGAATAGGCAGGGACGGGCTCAGTAACGTTTACGATACCTAATGTCGTTTTGTTGGCTTCCGAATATGGCAAACCAAACATGTTAGTCAAATAGAAAGAGCAGAGGGCTTTAATTGCATAGGCTTGAGCGATGCATCCTTCCACTTCTGTCAGATCCCCCTTTGTTACTTCTTTAAATGAAGCACCTTCTTTAATGATACGTGCACAACGGTCGATAGCCCAATATCCGTATGCCCATATTTCTTCTATGTATGAATTAGTATCCAGTATCTGATAGCGGAAGATGTCATAGAAATGAGACGTTGCAACGGAATGTGAAGTGATATCCGTTGGCGCATCTCCAATTGCTAATACATCACGTCCCAGAAAACGATATGAACCTAATGTGTAATATACACCATTTAAAGCATTCTGAAAATCTTGGGTAGTAACCAAGGCTTCTTCTGTCGGAACAGAAGTTGATGGCGTTTCTGTCAAGAAGTCATCGCATGCGGTGAATGAAATTGCCATCCAACCGGTTAATAAAGCAAATAATATTTTCTTCATTGTCATAAATTTCTAAAGTTATTTTTTAGAAGCTAAGATTAAGACCGAACATGATATTTCTAGGTACAGGATATGCCCAAGACTGCATACCGGTAGATCTAGTTTGTGGATCAAATCCTATAAAATCTTTAGCAGTGATAGTGAACAAATTGTCAGCAGAGATATAAACTCTTAAATTGTCAATAGCCACTTTATTCATAAGGTTCTTCGGAAGAGTATATCCTAAAACCATGGATTTCATTCTCAAATAAGAACCGTTCATTAAGAAACGGCTGGAATTAGTTTCTGCTCCCGAGTTGTCTCCAGCTACAAATTTGGGTACGTCGGTTATATCTCCCGGCTTTTGCCAGCGGTTGTCATAAACATAGTTAGATACCGGACCTAAGAAATAATGTCCAACCTGCATATCAAATGCAAATCCGGAGTTATATACTTTATTTCCCAAGGTGAAACTGGTATCAAAAGAGAAGTCAAAACCTTTGTATTTGAAATTCATTCCAAAGCCACCATAAAATTTAGGATCGGCAGAACCTACAATTCGCTGACCGGCCTCATTTACATTTTTTGTTTTCTCATCCCCTTCTTGTCCTTTATACCACATTGCTTCTCCTGTTTCAGGATCCACTCCTGCATATTCCGGCATATAGAATGTATTATACGCCTCGCCAACTTTTCTGATAGTTAGAGTATTCTCAATTGGTTTTTCTGTGGCAAGTTTTATGATTTTATTTTTATTTGCCGTACCAGTGAAACGAACATCCCAACTGAAATCCTTATTTCTAAGTACGTTAGCGTTAATCAAGAATTCTATACCTTTGTTTTCCATCTCACCTACATTTTTTAGGATAGACCCGAATCCAGTTGTGTAAGAAAGTGGTACATCAAATATCATATCTTTTGTCCGTTGGTTATAATAATCTACTTCGAGTGTCAGTCTTTCAAAGAAAACAGCATGGATACCGATATCGGCTTTTGCAACAGTCTCCCATTTTAGATCCGGATTGGCTATTTGGTAAGGAATAGCTCCTGGTTTACCATTATAAGAATATCCATAATTATATAATCCCATTGCTGCATAATAACCAATATCCTGATTACCTACAGTTCCATAACTACCTCTGATAGTCAAATCTGTCAACCAACTTTTGGTATTTTCCATAAAGCTTTCGTTAGAGATGCGGTATTTTGCTCCTATAGACCAGAAAGGAGCCCATTTGTTGTTTACACCAAATCTTGACGAGCCGTCATAACGGAAACTGCCTGACAGATAATATTTATCATTCAAGTTATATTCTGCATTCATAAAGAATGAAGAAAGAGTGCTTGCTTTGGTTGAAGATCCCGCCCCTGTTGGCTTGGAAGCATTGTCCAATTCAAAAACAGCATCACTAGGATATCCACTGGCAGCTGCATAAATTGTTCTATAAGATATTTTCTGTGCTTCTTGTCCCAACAATACATTCAAATGATGCATGTCTTTGAAAGTGCGGTTGAAGTTTACGGTATTGGTAATGGTCAAGGTTGTTGCCCTTTCCTGATTTCTTTGACCAAGCATACCGCTACCGGAATATTGAGGATTATAAATTGAACTGTAAAAGAACTCGTCCAAGTCAATTAAGCTCAATCCTGCATTTGTCTTCCATGTTAAGCCATCAATAATATTATAAGTAAAATATGGATTCACAACCAATGTAATCTGCTTTTGATTGCGTTTATCACCTTTTTCTTTATCGTTAATGGCTACAGGATTATAATTAACATTTGTATTATATGTTCCATCTTCATTGCGCACCTGTTCAAACGGACGGATGTCATATACTGCTACAATAGGATTAGTATATTGGCTTTCAGTCATAGTATTGTTTATATCGGAGAGTGCTCCATTCACAGAAAGTCCATATCCTATCCGCCCGCTTTTTCCATCTAAACTAATACGTCCGCTATAGCGTTTCATTCCAGTTCCGATGACGATACCTGTATTCTGAAAATATCCTCCACTAATATAATAGCGCAAATTTTCATTCCCACCTTGAGCACTGATATCATATTCTTGTGAAAAACCATTTTGCAGAATCTCCTTCAGCCAATCCACACTCTTGATATTTTGCGTCAAGTCCACATTATACCAATCCATAACATAGGCATTCAGCCATTCAGCAGAAGTCATGCCATCCTCACCGTCATATCCTGCATTTGTTAGTCCTTCGGTCCAGATCTCTTTGTATTTATCCAGATTTGTCGTACGATAATTATGATCTATCTTACCTACAAAACTAGTTCCGACTTTTGCATTCACATTAAAACGCGCTTTTCCCAGACTACCTTTTTTAGTAGTAACTACAATTACTCCATTCGCTGCACGAGCTCCATAAATAGCTGTAGCTGTAGCATCTTTCAAAACTGTGATGGACTCAATGTCGTTAGGATTGATATTAGCCATCGGACTTGCCGCCATATCCCCTGTCCCGGCTTTGTTATAAGCCCCCATTTTGTCTGTGTAAATGGCAATACCATCAATTACGTATAAAGGTTCGGTTCCAGAATTCATTGAACCAACTCCACGAATAGTAGTAGAAGCGTATGCACCAGGTTGTCCAGTCAAGCTATTTACTTGTAAACCAGCTACTGATCCTTCCAAAGACTTCATAAAGTTTGCATCTGTTTTTTTCATCAAGTCCTTGTTATCCACCGTTTGGGCAGATCCCGTAAATGCCGCTTTTTTAGTTACCCCATATCCGGTTACCACAACCTCATCTATTAGCTGTGCATCAGATTTGAGAACCACTCGCAAATTGGGCTTTATCGCCACTTCCTGCGTCTGCATACCAATGTACGAAATCTGCAAAGTCTTTGCAGAACTTGGTACATTCGACAAATTAAAATTACCATCTACATCTGTGATTGTACCTTGAGTGGTACCTTTTACCAACACAGAAGCGCCAACAACTGGCTGCCCGTCTTCTTCAGAAATCACAACGCCTGTGATTTTTTGAGTTTGGGCAGTTACCAGGCCTATGCCCACAAAAAGGCATGCCAATAACAGCATCAATTTTCTTTTCATAAATTCTCTCTTAAAGTTTAACTTTACATTATTTGTATCTTTACTCTAACAATTTGCAAATATATTAATAAAACTGAAACTAACAATTATATTAATAAAAAAAGGTTGCAAATATAACATTTTGTTATTTTATGTGCTGTATTTATGCCGATAAGCATATTTTTTCTTATTAAAAGCGCTGATTGCTAAAATAGCTAGTAACACTTTGCATGAGCAAAATGCATCTTTTAATATTTCTTTTACTCGTTTTTAGTCATAAAACACCTTTAAAAGCTATTCTTTTTGCTTTTTTCGTGGAAAAGCGAATAAAAAAGTGGCATTTAATTTAAAGTTTTGTGAATACTCGGTTATTTGGAGATTTGTTTTTTTTAGAGATATTAATGCTTATTCGTCTCTGATATAGCACAGAATTACGTCTAATTTGTTCTATTATTAATTTAAAAATGAAAGTATGGAAAAGATCAGTTACAACCTTGTGTTTAACAGAAAGAAGAGATTGAATAAAAAAGGAATGGCGTTAGTACAGGTAGAGGCCTATCTGAACAGAAAAAAAATGTATTTCTCCACCAAAATATATCTCAAACCCGATCAGTGGGATGCTAAACGAAAGATGGTGAAGAATCATCCTAACGCCAATGTTTTGAATCGTATGTTGTATGAGAATATAGCAGCTATTGAGCATACTGAACTTGGATTATGGCAACAAGGAAAGCCAATATCGCTAGATTTATTAAAGAATTCGATTGATAAGCCTCTAAGTAACGGGAGCTCATTCTTAACTTTCTTCAAAGAAGAAGTAGCTAATTCTCTTTTGAAAGAGAGCACCAGACAAAATCATCTTTCCACCCTTGAATTACTTCAGGAATTTAAGAAAGAGATATTATTCACCGATTTGACATTTGAATTTGTGTCCTCATTTGATAATCACTTGCAGTCTAAAGGCTATCACCTTAATACCATTGCCAAGCACATGAAGCATCTAAAACGATATATTAACGTTGCTATAAATAAGGAATATATGGATATACAAAAATATGCTTTTAGAAAGTATAAAATTAAAAGTATAGAGGGAAGTCATACGCACCTGGCTCCGGAAGAGTTATATCGCTTTGAAAATTTACAGCTAACAGGAAGATATACGAGGCTACAAAAAACAAAAGATGCTTTTTTATTTTGTTGCTACGCAGGGTTACGATATTCTGATTTCACCAGTCTGACCTCCGCAAATATTGTTGAATTCCATCAGGAAACCTGGATTATATACAAGTCTGTTAAAACTGGTATTGAGGTACGTCTTCCTTTATATTTATTATTTGAAGGCAAAGGAATCGAGATATTGCAACGCTATAAAGATGATCTTGACAGCTTCTTTAAGTTAAAAGACAATTCTAATATCAACAAAGAATTGAATTTATTAGCAGGCTTGGCGAAAATAGATAAACGTGTGTCATTCCACACCGCCCGGCATACAAATGCCACCTTATTATTATATAGTGGTGCCAATATTACTACGGTACAAAAGCTATTAGGACACAAAAGTGTGAAGACTACACAGGTATATGCAAATATAATGGATATAACAGTGGTACGTGATCTTGAGAAAACGGCCTCATCAAAAAATAATAATAGGTACAAAAGCTAGATGAAAGTGTTCTGTTTTTAAGATTTAGTTTTAGAAATGGAGGGGCTAATTTTCTCTAATAGAAAGAAAAGTGTATAATTAAATGAAAGAATATGCAATATCAGTTTCAAAAACGCATATACATAACCTAAATACACATCGTTATTACGAATATTATCACTCGTCCCATTTAAAGGAATAAAGTGTTCCTTTAAAAGGAACAGGTCATTGGTCGTAGAGAAGCCCTTGCTTTCTTTAAAAGGAAAGGATTAAAAGTTAATTTATAACCCTGATAGCCTCTAATAGCTATTAGAATCCGGCATTTGGGGTTCTTTCATTTTGGCGTCAGATAAATGATAAATACTTCTTTTTACATAATTAGATGTAATTACACAATCTCTTTGATACAGAAAAAGCATATAACCATCCAATATGAATATTCATCAATCATATTCTCTGCGATTTTGGAGAATATTTAAATCCACCCCTGCATATTTTAAAATATACAGTAATAAAATATGCATTTTTTCATCTGGATTTTTTCTTTTTCTTAGATTATCGTTTGCTAATGAATATATTATTATAGTCAATAATTATTGGATATAATTTAGAACAATAAAACCATCTTCAACAGTTAAGATGGAAATAAGTTTTAGCTTATATCATATAAGATAAGAACTTAAATAATTAATAAATAGATGGTTATGCCCTATTTTTGATAGAAATCTGGTATCATAAATCTGCAAATTAATACGTTTGGTAGGTATTTAACATATTGATAATCTGCATAATAACGGCAACGAAAGATTTATTGCCGAAGGAAAGTAAACATCGTGTATATTATTAGTAATCAAGATATTATAGTTGTATTTAGTTCTGCAAAGACTTTGCAGATTTCGTATATTGGTATGCAGACGCAGGAAGTGGTTATAAAACCGAATCTGAAAGTTGTGCTAAAATCTGATTCTCAGAAACTTGATGAGGTTGTGGTGACTGCGATGGGGATTAAACGTTCTGAAAAGTCTTTGGGATATTCAGTGACAAGTGTTAAAGGTGATGAAATAACCAAGGCACGTGAAAGTAATGTTTTAAACTCCTTATCAGGTAAGATCGCAGGTGTACAGATTGGACAGTCGTCAGGTACTGCAGGGGGAAGTTCTAGTATTCAGATTCGTGGTGCTTCTTCTATTGGTAGCGTGTCGTCTCCACTTTTTATTGTTGATGGTTTGCCTATTGACAATGGGGCGTTCAATCCGGACAGAACTAATGGCATTGTTGATGTTGGAAACCGTGCAGGAGATATTAGCTCGGATGATATCGAGTCTATTAATGTTTTAAAAGGGGCTGCGGCAACTGCATTGTATGGTGCGCGTGCGAAAGATGGTGCTATCGTAATAACTACCAAAAAAGGTAGTCGCAATTCGCAGGTATCTGTTACAGTTAATTCTTCCACACGTTTTGAGAATGTTTTGAAACTGCCAGATTTTCAAAATGATTACGCACAAGGAAGTTATGGCAAATATAATGTAAAAATGTTGAATGGTTGGGGGCCTAAGATATCTTCTGTGCAAGATCAGACATTTGCAGATTTTAAAGGAGAACAGGTTACTTTGCAAGCATATCCTGACAATGTAAAAGATTTCTATGAGACAGGTATGAGTTATATAAATAATGTCGCAATTGCTGGTGGTACAGAACGTTCTGATTTTAGAATCAGTGTCTCTACTACTAATCAGACAGGGGTGGTGCCCGGATCCGACTATAATAAATATGCTTTTGCCGTTAATGGTGGTATGAATTTCACCAAGAACTTCACAGGGCGAGTTTCAGCACAGTACATCCGCTCTGATTCGGAAGGACGGCCTGCTCAGGGATCTAATGATAATAACTTGCTCATTCCTTTGATAAACGGAATGCCGCGTACGGTAAATATCAACGATGTGAAAAACAATTGGATTGACGAATACGGTAAGCAAATATCACTGGATCCGGAAGGAAAGAGTAACAATCCGTATTGGATAATCAACAAGAATAAATTTACTAATCAGTTGGATCGTCTTATCGGCAATATTGTTTTGACTTATAAACCGATAGAAGGACTGACAATCTCGAATAATGCAGGAACTGACTTTTATACAGAAACCAGACGTAAAGTATATTCGAAAGGGACAATTGGTAATCTTGAAGGACAGTTCCAGACATGGGATCTCTATAAGCGTATTTTGAATAATGATTTGATGATATCGTATGAGAAAACATTTGCGGAAGATTATGGAGTAAAAGTAATGTTGGGACACAATATATATCAGGAAGACTGGAGAAATAATAATGTGTTGGCGCAAAATCTGGTTGTAGATGAATTGTATGCATATACTAATGCTAAGACAACGAGTCCGGTAAATTATACCTCTAAGAAACGGCTGGTTGGTCTTTATGGAGATATAAGCTTCAGTTATAAGAACATGGTATTTTTGGATGTGACAGGAAGAAATGACTGGTCATCTACATTACCTGTAAATAACCGTTCTTATTTTTATCCGTCAATTAGTGGTAGTTTTATTTTTACAGAATTGATGAAGAATAAGGATGTTTTGAGTTATGGAAAATTGCGTATGAGTTATGCTAATGTCGGTAGTGATGAACAACCATACCAGTTGGCGTTTCAATATACTCCGGTTAATTCTTATTTTTTGCAGTATAATTTAACGAATGTTTTTCCCCATAATGGATTAGTAGGATTTACAGGTCCTCGTGTATTGCCGAATGAGAATCTTAAACCACAAAATCAGGCATCGTTTGAGGTAGGTACTGATTTACGCTTTTTCCAAAATCGTATTCGTTTAGACTTGACTTATTATAAAAGTGTAACTAAAAATCAAATCGTAAGCATTGATGTTCCTTTGTCCACGGGGTATTTTGCCAATAATATTAATGCGGGAAAAGTATCTAATAAAGGGATTGAAGTAGCATTAGGAGTTACCCCTGTACAGACTAAGGATTTTAAATGGGACTTGGAGGCTACTTTTGCAAAAAACACCCAGAAAGTTGATGAGCTGGCAGAAGGGTTGGATGAGTACTCGTTGACTAGTGGATTGAGTGGATTGCAGATAAAAGCGGAAGTTGGTGGTTCGTTTGGTCTGTATGGTACAGGTTGGAAACGTGATGATTCGGGCAATTATGTTATTAACGAAAAGACAGGACTCCGTGAAATTGTAAACAATGTGCGTTTGGGAGATGTTTACCCGGACTTTACAATGGGTATTAATAATACGTTCTCTTACAAAGGTTTCACATTGAGTTTCCTGATAGATATTCGTCAAGGTGGTTCTCTTTACTCTGAAACAGTGGGTACTTTACGTACTACCGGACTTGCTGCTGAAACTGCTGCCCATCGAGAAGATGCGTCGTTTATTGAACCGGGAGTCATCTTACAATCTGATGGAACTTACAGAGCTAATGATGTGCCGGTTAAAAGTATGCAAGATTATTGGGGGCATGTGGCAAAATCAAGTAATAATGAGGGTAATATTTTCGATGCTTCATATGTTAAATTACGTGAGTTGAACTTTTCTTATAGTTTTCCTAGAAAATGGTTTAGAAGTTTCTTTGTCAAATCTCTTGATTTAGGCTTTGAGGCTCGTAATCTTTGGATTATAAAAGATCATGTGCCTCACATTGATCCGGAAGCTAACTTTTTTGGACCTGCACAGATCGGTGGGGGAGTTGAGTTCAATAGTATCCCGACAACAAGAAGTTTCGGATTTAATATTAGATTGACATTATAATAATTATCAAAGAGAAATAATATGAAAAATAAAAGATCAATATATACTATAGCAATCATATTTACATGTGCTATTTTGAGCTCATGTAGTGATTGGTTGGATGTTAATCATAATCCAAATTCTGCGGAAAAGGTGGATCCCGGGTATTTATTCAATTATGCAGTAGTGAATTGGGCTGGTAGTCGTACCGGAGGAGATGCTTACATTCCTCTTTCTCAAAGTATCCAGTGTCAGGCAGACGGCGGCGATGATTATGGGGGCTGGGCGGAAGGTTATTATGTCATAGATCCATATAGCCTTGGTAATACATGGAAGCATTACTATTCTGTTGGAGGTAATAATTTGCAGTTAGCTATCAAAAATGCTCAAGAAGCTACTCCTGTCAATCATAATGGAATTGCTCAATGTAAAATTATTCTAGCTCAACATATTTATGAGACAACAATGATATGGGGAGATATTCCATTTACAGAGGCTTGGGTAGAAGGAGTTAAGTATCCAAAATTTGATTCTCAGGAAGTAGTTTTGAATGGTGTAGTAAGCTTGTTGGATGAAGCGTTGAATGAGATCAACTTGGATGATCCTTTGGCCATTACTGATTACGATATTTTTTATAAAGGTGATATGCAAAAGTGGATTCGGTTGGCCAAATCTTTAAAATTCAGAACTTTAATGACAATGGTGGATAAAGATCCGACGAAAGCAGAACAGATTGGAAAGTTGATAAGTGACGGTGGTATGATTAGTTCGGCTGATGATAATCTGCAGTTCCCATATTTACAGACTGCCGGTAATGAAAATCCTAAATATAAAATATTGGAGAAGTATACAAATGGCATCAATATTATGTTTTTTGCAAATAATAATGTATTGAAGCCTATGCAGGAACGTAATGATTCTCGTATTTCCAGATATTTTGAACCGGGAGCTGACGGGGTGTATCGAGGCTTGGATACTCGGCAGGCAGCAGAAGAAACTGATGATGAAAATGCGGATTTATTATCTTCCGTTATAAGTAAGTATCTTTTTAGAAAAGAGGCACCTGAATTAATTTATTCTTATCAGGAACAGTTGTTTTTTGAAGCGGAAGCGTATGTACGTGGGTTGGGAGTAACTTCTAATTTGGTGAAAGCTAATGAATTATATAAGAAAGCTATTCAAACAGCTTGTGATTATTATGAAGCGGATCCGGTAAAGACAACTGAATTTATTGACGCTTTGGATGATTTAAACACATTGGAACCTGATAGAGCTTTATATGAGATTCATATTCAGCAATGGATTGATTTGATGGACAGACCGTTGGAGGAATTTGTACAGTGGAGAAGATCAGGATCCAATGGTAATGAGGTACCTGTACTTACTGTGCCGACAGAAGCTACTTCTCGGGAACTTATTCGTAGATGGGAATATAGTCCTGAGGAAATGACTGCTAATCCTAATGCACCCAAAGAATCTCCTAAAATTTGGGAAAAGATGTGGTTTGATTTATAGAGTCTAAGGTGATAAATGATACGAAAAAGAGGACAATAAAACATTGTCCTCTTTTTTTTTGTTATATTTGCGCCCACATTATTATATATATAAGAAGTAAAGAATGAAAGAATTTGTAATATCCGAAGCCAAAGTAGAGACAGCAGTGCTTGTCGGACTCATCACACAAACGCAGGATGAGCGTAAGACGAACGAGTATCTGGATGAACTGGCTTTCCTTGCCGAGACGGCTGGGGCGGAAGTAGTGAAACGATTTACGCAGAAGTTGCCGACAGCTCATTCAGTGACTTATGTCGGAAAAGGAAAGTTGGAGGAAATCAGACAATATATTCGTAACGAAGAGGAAGAAGAGCGTGAAGTAGGAATGGTCATCTTTGATGATGAGCTTTCTGCGAAACAGATTCGTAATATTGAAGCCGAGCTGAAAGTGAAGATACTGGACCGTACTTCACTGATCCTTGATATATTTGCCATGCGTGCACAGACAGCCAATGCGAAGACGCAGGTAGAGCTGGCACAATATAAATATATGTTGCCACGTTTGCAGCGACTTTGGACTCACTTGGAACGCCAGGGAGGAGGTTCCGGTGCCGGTGGCGGTAAAGGTTCCGTGGGACTTCGTGGTCCGGGTGAAACACAGCTCGAGATGGACCGCCGTATCATCCTGAACCGTATGTCATTATTGAAAGAACGTCTGGCGGAGATTGACAAGCAGAAAGCTACCCAACGAAAGAATCGCGGACGCATGATACGTGTTGCACTGGTTGGTTATACCAACGTGGGAAAATCAACCATGATGAATCTTCTCTCCAAGAGCGAAGTGTTTGCAGAAAACAAACTATTTGCGACTTTAGACACCACTGTGCGTAAAGTGATTATTGATAATCTACCGTTCTTGTTGTCGGATACGGTAGGATTTATTCGCAAGTTGCCTACCGACCTGGTAGAATCTTTTAAATCTACCCTGGATGAAGTGCGTGAAGCAGATTTGCTTGTGCACGTAGTCGATATTTCCCACCCCGGATTTGAGGAACAGATTGAGGTAGTGAACAAGACACTGGCAGAGATTGGCGGCAGTGGCAAACCTATGATACTTGTATTTAATAAAATAGACGCTTACACCTACGTGGAGAAAGCGCCGGACGACCTTACCCCCCGAACAAAGGAAAACTTAACACTCGAAGAACTGATGAAGACGTGGATGGCAAAAATGGAGGATAACTGCCTCTTTATTTCCGCCCGCGAACGAATCAATATAGACGAACTGAAAAATGTAGTTTATCAGCGAGTGAAAGAATTACACGTTCAGAAATATCCCTATAACGATTTTCTTTATCAGACCTACGAAGAAGAGGAAGAATAAACGGGAGGGATTTATGATTTCTGATTTCTGAATTATGAGTTGGCTGTGCGATTCTGGCGGACAACAATTCACAGTTCATAAATCATAATTCATAAATCATAACTCATAAATCATTTAGTATATGAAAGACTATCGTAGATTGACTGAAGATGAGGTACTTCAGTTGAAGAGCCAGTCGTGTCTGGCCGATGATTGGGGAAATGTATCAGTGGCAGAGGGCTTTAATTGTGAGTACGTTCATCACACCCGTTTCTCGGGTGAAGTGAAACTGGGGGTATTCGAATCAGAATTTACATTGCCAGGGGGAATCAAGAAACATTCGGGATTGCGTCATGTGACGTTGCATAATGTATCAGTGGGCGATAACTGTTGTATTGAGAATATCCAGAACTACATTGCTAACTATGAGATCGGTAGTGATACTTTCATTGAGAATGTAGATATTATTTTAGTGGATGGATTAAGCACTTTCGGTAATGGGGTAGAAGTGGCTGTCTTGAATGAAACAGGAGGTCGTGAAGTGTTGATGAACGACAAACTGTCTGCGCATCAGGCATATATACTTGCGTTGTACCGCCATCGTCCCGAACTGATTAACCGTATGAAATCTATTGCGGATTATTATTCCAATAAACATGCTTCTGCTATCGGCAGTATTGGCAATCATGTCATGATTCTCAATACAGGTTCAATCAAGAATGTCCGGATTGGTGATTACTGCCATATCTGTGGAACTTGCCGCTTATCCAATGGAAGCGTCAATAGTAATGTGACAGCGCCTGTACATATCGGTCACGGGGTAATTTGTGACGACTTCATTATCTCTTCCGGTTCAAAAGTGGATGACGGTACGATGCTGACCCGTTGCTTCGTCGGGCAGTCCTGTAAATTGGGACATAATTATTCCGCTTCCGATTCTTTGTTTTTTAGTAATTGCCAAGGAGAGAACGGTGAGGCATGTGCTATTTTCGCAGGTCCTTTCACCGTGACACATCATAAATCTACTTTGCTGATTGCCGGAATGTTCTCGTTTATGAATGCAGGTTCGGGATCCAATCAGAGCAACCACATGTATAAGTTAGGTCCTATTCATCAAGGAACAATGGAAAGAGGAGCGAAGACCACTTCTGATTCCTATATCTTGTGGCCGGCACGTGTCGGAGCTTTCTCATTGGTCATGGGACGTCATGTCAATCATGCCGATACTTCTAATCTTCCTTTCTCTTACCTGATAGAGCAGCGGAATACGACTTATCTGGTTCCGGGAGTCAACTTGAGAAGTGTAGGTACTATCCGTGACGCACAAAAATGGCCGAAACGTGATAATCGTAAAGACCCGAACAGGCTGGATTATATCAACTATAACCTGTTGAGTCCTTATACCATTCAGAAGATGTTCAAAGGGCGTTCCATTTTGAAAGAATTGAAACGTGTGTCCGGTGAAACTTCAGAAATCTACTCTTACCAGAGTGCTAAAATCAAGAACTCTTCTTTGAACAACGGAATCCGTTTTTATGAAATTGCTATCCACAAGTTCTTAGGAAACTCCATTATAAAACGACTGGAAGGCATTAACTTCCAGAGCAATGAAGAAATCCGCCAACGCCTGAAACCCGATACGGAAATTGGTATCGGCGAATGGGTAGATGTTTCCGGGTTGATTGCTCCCAAGAGTGAGATCGACCGATTACTGGATGGTATTGAGAAAGGAGCAGTCAATCGTTTAAAGTCCATCAATGCAAGCTTCGCGGAAATGCACGAGAATTATTATACTTATGAATGGACATGGGCTTATCATAAGATTCAGGAATTTTATGGCTTAGATCCGGAAACGATAACAGCGCAAGATATCATCGGTATCGTGAAAGCCTGGCAGCAAGCTGTTGTCGGATTGGACAAGATGGTATATGAGGATGCTAAGAAAGAATTCTCGTTATCTTCTATGACCGGATTCGGTGCTGATGGCTCTCATGACGAAATGAAGCAGGACTTTGAGCAAGTACGCGGTGATTTCGAAAGCAATACATTTGTGACTGCGGTGTTGAAACATATTGAAGATAAAACGGCTCTTGGAAATGAGCTCATCGAGCGAATCAAAATGATTGATAAAACGGAAATTGTGTAGCGAGTCAAAAATAAGTAGATAAATAAATGGGAAATTATCGGTTAAATGAGAATTTATCGGTTAAATGGGAATTTTGCAGTTAGGCTGAAAGCCTTAC
>OMGM01000096.1_pt1 | contig 57601 bp, 48 predicted proteins | sample 1645851 | NCBI WGS metagenome assembly OMGM01 (sample SAMEA103958126, study PRJEB25191) | human gut metagenome | reverse complement strand
AGTAGAAATCTACTACCGCTTCATCGGCAAAATCGACTGACCTTTCTTTTTTACCAAACAATATCTTTAATTAAGGGAAAGGGGAAACAGCATTCCTGACACTTCGATTCTGAACGAACTTTGTGCTACTCTCGATATCAATGTCAATGAACTTCTCTCCGGTGAAAAATTAACACCGGAAATTTATTCTATGAAAGCGGAGGAAAATATGATGAACCTTTTGGAAGACAATCAAAAACAACAGTGCTTTACACTACTTCCCTGTGCAGTGGGTATCGTTTTATTGATCCTTACCGGACTGTTTGCAATATTTACGCATGTGCTTTTACCGGATATGCTGGATCTTTTGGATTTTCCAACACTCCTCATTTACATCGGAATCTGTTGTTCCCTTGTTTTATTGAGCGGAAAGCGCCATAAACAGGAAATCATTCACTTTCTCCGGAAAATTGTGGTACCTGTCGGATGTATCTGTCCTCTGTTGGGGATAAACCAGTTTATTCATCAGTTCCGTGATCCGGCTGATATTGGTTCTTTCGTAAACCAATGTGTCTTATTTGTTCTCTATTCCCTGATTTCCTATGTGATTCTGGTTCTTATCGAACAGCATCTGGACAAATAAAATTTTATATGTAAAAACAGCCCCTGTACCTATTGGTAAGGGACTGTTTTTATTTTATCTTACATATTCTTAACCGTTGCAATATCCACTGGAGTAAGCTCCCCGTGAGCGGTCTCTAAAGAACGTGCCAGCGCATTTGCGGTATCCATAGCGGTGATACAGTACACACCGGTCTCAATCGCATTACGGCGGATTAAGAATCCGTCTCTTGTCTTATCACCGTTACCCTGTGTTGGTGTATCGATGACAAGGTCGATCTTGTGGCCAAGGATCAGATCCATTACATTTGGTGACTCCTGCGAAATCTTATTGACACGCAGTGCATTGACGCCGTGCTCCTGCAGATACTTTGCAGTGCTTCGTGTTGCGTAGATTTTGTAGCCGAGTGCCTCAAAACGCTTTGCCACACCGACTGCCTCCGGCTTATCGGCATCCTTTACCGTCATAATCATCTGCTTGTATTTCGGAAGCTGTACACCTGCTCCAAGGAATGCTTTGTACAGTGCCTCATTGAATGTCTTTGCGATACCCAGACACTCACCGGTAGACTTCATCTCCGGTCCAAGGCTGATCTCTGCTCCACGCAGTTTCTCGAAGGAGAATACCGGCATCTTGATTGCGATATAATCGGCAACTGGTGCAAGTCCCGGCTCATAGCCCAGACCGCGGATCGTGTTACCGATGATCACTTTGGTTGCCAGATCTACAATCGGAATACCGGTAACCTTACTGATGTACGGCACGGTTCTTGAGGAACGCGGATTTACCTCGATGACATATACTTCCTCATTCATGGCGATGAACTGGATATTGATCAGACCAACCACATGCAGTGCCTGTGCCAGACGCTTTGTATACTCTACGATGGTATCCTTTACCTTATCACTGATCGTTGGAGCCGGATATACGGAAATACTGTCTCCGGAATGGACTCCGGTACGCTCGATATGTTCCATAATACCAGGAATGAGAATGTCGGTTCCGTCACATACGGCATCGACCTCGATCTCCTTACCCTGTAAATACTTGTCTACGAGAATTGGATGATCCTGTGCAATACGGTTGATGATTCCGATGAACTCCTCGATTTCCTCATCGTTAAACGCAATCTTCATTCCCTGTCCGCCAAGTACATAGGAAGGACGGACAAGAACCGGATAACCAAGACGGTTTGCAACTTCTTTGGCTTCCTCTGCGGTGAATACGGTTCCACCGGCTGCTCTCGGAATATGAGTCTTCTCCAGAATCTCATCAAAAAGCTCACGATCCTCTGCGGCATCGACATCCTCTGCCTTGGTTCCAAGAATCGGAACGCCCATCTTCATAAGCGCCTCTGTCAGTTTGATCGCTGTCTGTCCACCGAACTGTACCACAGCTCCGTCCGGTTTCTCAATATTTACGATGGACTCGACATCCTCTGCGGTCAACGGCTCAAAATACAGCTTGTCTGCAATATCAAAGTCGGTGGAAACGGTCTCCGGGTTGTTGTTGATAATGACAGTCTCCCAGCCTTCCTTTGCAAATGCCCAGGTACAATGTACGGAACAGAAATCAAACTCGATACCCTGACCGATACGGATCGGACCGGAACCAAGAACCAGAACCTTTTTCTGCGGTGTGGTCTCTGCCGCCTCGTTCTCACTTCCGTAAACACTGTAGTAATACGGTGTCTCTGCGGCGAACTCTGCGGCACAGGTATCCACCATCTTATATGCTGCAACGATACCGTTTGCATAACGCATCTGTTTAATCTCTTCCTCGGTCTTTCCGGTAAGCTCTGCGATGACGTTGTCCGGGAACTCGATTCTCTTTGCTTCTTTTAACAGATCTACGGTCAGCTCCTCACTCTTTAAGCGCTGCTCCATCTCTACCAGGATTGCCAGCTTATCGATAAACCAGCGGTCGATCTTGGTAATTTCATAAATATGATCATAGGAAACGCCGCGGCGCAGTGCCTCTGCAATCACCCAGATTCTGCGGTCATCGACCACATGAAGCTGTGCCTCTAACTCTTCATCGGACAGTCCGGTAAAATCATAGGACATAAGGCTGTCCACATGCTGTTCCAGGGAACGGATGGCTTTCATCAGTGCGCCCTCGAAGTTATCACAGATACTCATAACCTCTCCGGTTGCTTTCATCTGTGTACTTAACGTTCTCTTTGCAGTAAGGAATTTATCAAACGGAAGTCTCGGGATCTTCACTACACAGTAGTCAAGCATTGGCTCGAAACTTGCATAGGTCTTCTGTGTGATGGCGTTCTTGATCTCATCAAGTGTGTAGCCTAATGCAATCTTTGCGGTAACCTTTGCGATCGGGTATCCGGTTGCCTTGGAGGCAAGAGCGGAAGAACGGGATACACGAGGGTTTACCTCGATGACACAGTACTCAAAAGAATCCGGATTCAATGCATACTGCACGTTACATCCACCGGTGATCTTTAACTCATTGATAATATTTAATGCAGAACTACGAAGCATCTGGTACTCTTTATCTCCGAGCGTCTGGGAAGGTGCCACTACGATGGAATCTCCGGTATGCACACCAACCGGATCGATGTTTTCCATGTTACATACGGTGATGCAGTTTCCGTTCGCATCACGCATCACTTCGTACTCGACTTCCTTCCATCCTGCGATACAGCGCTCAACCAGTACCTCACCGACACGGCTTAAACGGAGTCCGTTGCTTAAGATATCGACCAGCTCCTGCTCATTGTGGGCGATACCGCCGCCACTTCCGCCGAGGGTGAATGCCGGACGGAGCACAACCGGATATCCGATCGTATTAGTAAACTTGATACCGTCTTCTACGGTATTTACAACCTGGGAAGCTGCACAAGGCTCACCAATCTTTTCCATGGTATCCTTAAATGCCTGACGGTCCTCTGCCTTAAAGATGGTTTCTGCGGTCGTACCAATCAGTTTTACTCCGTGCTCTTCTAAGAATCCGGACTCTGCCAGTTCCATACCCAGATTTAATCCAGCCTGTCCACCGAGTGTCGGAAGGATGCTGTCCGGTTTTTCCTTTAAAATAATTTTTTCAAGAACCGGAAGTGTCAGAGGCTCAATGTATACCTGATCTGCAATCTGCTTGTCGGTCATGATGGTGGCAGGGTTGGAGTTTACCAGACATACCTCCACGCCTTCTTCCTTTAAGGAACGGCATGCCTGTGTTCCTGCGTAGTCAAACTCGGCTGCCTGTCCGATGACGATTGGTCCCGAACCGATTACTAATACTTTTTTGATATCTTTATTTCTTGGCATTACTGATTCCCTCCCATCATCTGAATAAAGCGGTCAAACAGGTACGAAGAGTCCTGTGGTCCCGGGCATGCTTCCGGATGGAACTGCACGGTGAAAATATTCTTTCCGACATACTCTAAGCCCTCGTTGGTTCCGTCATTGACATTGACGAATGCAGGCTTTGCAACCTTCGGATCAAGGGTATCGGTATCTACCACATAGCCATGGTTCTGGGAAGAAATGTAAACACGACCGGTTGACAAATCTTTCACCGGATGGTTTCCACCACGGTGTCCGTATTTCATCTTGTGTGTATCCGCTCCGTTGGCCAGTGCCATGAGCTGATGACCGAGACAGATGGCAAAGATCGGTACGTCACTTGCATACAGTTTCTTTAATTCCTCGATGATCGCTGTGCACTCTTTCGGATCTCCAGGTCCGTTGCTGAGCATAATGCCATCCGGATTGGCTCCAAGGATTTCTTCCGCCGATGTGTGTGCCGGATAAACCGTCACCTCACAGCCACGGGCATTTAACGATTTTGCGATATTGTTCTTCGCACCGAAATCCATCAGTGCAACTTTCTTTCCGCTTCCCTTTAATACGTTCTTCTCGCTGCAGGTAACTTTATCCACAACGTTTCCAGTTGTATATTCTTTCAATTTCGGAAGGATTTCATCCAGATTATAGTTTTCATTTGTGGTGATCATTCCGTTCATGGTTCCCTTTTCGCGGAGAATCTTGGTAAGCGCACGGGTATCAATTCCTGCAATTCCCGGAATATCATGCTTTGTCAGGAAATCCTGAATGCTTCCCTGACAGCGGAAATTGCTCGGCATACGTGAAAGCTCTCTTACAATATATCCGTCCGGCCACGGTCTGGCGGATTCCATATCCGGTGTAATTCCGTAGTTTCCGATCAGCGGATACGTCATCACAACCGCCTGTCCTGCATAGGACGGATCTGTAAGTACCTCTAAATATCCGGTCATTGAGGTATTAAATACGATCTCACTGATGATTTCGCGTGTAGAACCAATGCTTGTACCTGTAAACACGGTTCCGTCTTCCAGTATCAAAAAAGCTTTCATTCTTTGCCCTGCCTTTCTTGCATCTTGGCAAAAAAAAAGAGAGAATCTCTTTTTTTTACCTTGAGTTAGCTTTACCTAAATTGTAAAAATTTTATCACAAATCGTCACTTTTTTCAACCTTTTTTGCAAGAGAAAAAAGTGACATATTTTATGAATAAATATACATATTATACAATTCCATGCATCCACAATACCATGAACCCGACAGCAACTGCCGCACAGACTGCCAGACCGCCAATGCTGGTTCCGAGGATCACGCCGGATGGAATTTCTTTCTTTTCATATATCGCGCGTGCCACGGTTTTTGCCTGCATCGGAACAAATGAACACGGCTGTGTTACCTCCATTGGATGAAACCGGCGTTTTGTGAAATAATCCGCTGTCCATGCCGGCATTGCCGATAACGTCACCCTCTGTAACTGATATTGATTTGCCGCATACGCCTTCATTTCTTCCAACAGACATCTGCCACATCCTCTGCGCTGGAATACCGGAAGCACATACAGCATGGTAATATGTCCCTCTTTCTGCATTCCTGACATGGCGATCATATGTCCCTGTTCAAAAATTCCCCACATGGTGAGAGTTCCTTCTGCAATCATGTTCCGGATGTTTGTGTTTTCCGTATATTGCAGAAATATATGAATCATTTCCAGATCCGTGATCCGCGCACGCAGACAGTAATCAAAGACACCCCTTGCAATACTGAGCGCTTCCGGAATCTGATCTTCCGTTAAAATCTGTGCTTTCATTTACGCTTCCTCCTTATTTTCCAACAGCCGGTCCTTCAGACCGCTGTAACGTCTCTGTTGGGAATTATTCTCAATCATTTGTTCAAATGTTGTATCATCTCCCACTATCGTAACACATTTCTTTGCTCTTGTAACCGCTGTGTACAATAAATTCCGGTTCATAAGCATGCGGGGTCCGGAAAGAAGCGGAATGACAACGGCCGGATACTCCGATCCCTGTGATTTATGGATCGTCACAGCATACGCAAGTTCCAGCTCATCCAGCAGTTTGTACGAATATTCCACCATACGCCCTTCATCAAAATTTACCGTGATGGTCTCTGCAAAATCATTGATCTCTTCAATAATTCCGGTATCTCCGTTAAACACCCCGGTTCCTTTGTCTATGCAGAGTCCATATTTGCTGCGGATCTCCCATTCCAGCTGATAATTATTTTTGATCTGCATGACTTTATCGCCTTCCCGGAAAACGATCGCCCCATGCTCTTTCTCCTTTTTTCTGTCCGATGGCGGATTCAGATACATCTGCAGAATCGTATTGAGACGTTCTACTCCGAGCAGCCCTTTCCGCATAGGCGTAAGCACCTGGATATCGTATTCGCTTGCCCCCACAAATTTCGGAAGTTTCTGCTTGATCAGCTGCAGCGTAACGTTGATAATTTTATCTGCCTCATAACGCTTCAGGAAAAAGAAATCCATGCTCTTGTTATCCAGGCTGACTTTTTCTCCCCGGTTAATCTTATGCGCATTGACAATAATATCACTGGTGCTTGCCTGTCGGAAAATTTTTGTCAGCATTACCGTAGGAAACATCTTCGAATCAATAATGTCCTTCAGCACACTTCCCGCCCCTACACTCGGCAACTGATTCACATCTCCCACCAGGATCAGACGCGTGCCCGGTAGAATTGCTTTCAGAAGGGAATTCATCAGGGAAATATCCACCATCGACATCTCATCAATAATGATGAGATTGGTCTCCAGCGGATTTTGTTCATTGCGCTCAAATCCGGCATTTCCTTCCATTCCACCATTCAGTTCGAGCATCCGGTGAATCGTCCGTGCCTCATACCCGGTGGTTTCGCTCATGCGCTTTGCTGCCCGTCCGGTCGGTGCCGCCAGCATAATATCTTCTCCGGATAATTCAAAATACCGGATGATCGTATTGATCGTCGTTGTTTTTCCCGTTCCGGGACCTCCGGTAATCACGAGAACACCGTTTCTTACGGCTTCCTTTACCGCTTCTACCTGATGCTCATCAAGATCCATTCCCGTCTTCTTTTCAATCTTTCGGATTCTGTCCTCAATTTCGATATCCGGAACATCAAACACAGCATTCAGCTGTGTCAGACGGGTAGCGGTATTTGCCTCCATATAAAAATAGGTTGCCGCATAGATCTGCGTACTGTCTTCCACCTGGCGCATAATGATCTTGCGATCCATCGCCAGATTCATGTAATGCTGCTCGATGTGCTCCGGATCTACCTCAAGAAGCCGGCTTGCCCGCTGCGTCAGTTCCTGCATCGGCAGATAGGTATGCCCCTCTCCGGCAGCCTGCAGCAGCACATACTGGATACCGCTTCGAATCCGGAAATCGGAATCGGTGCGGATTCCCACGCGGGATGCGATCTCATCTGCCGTGCGGAATCCGACCCCTTCCACATCATCTGCCATACGATATGGATTTTCTTTCAGTATTCCGTATATTTCCTGCCCGTATGTTTTATATATTTTCACTGCAAGTGTGGTATTGATCCCGTATTGCTGCAAAAAAATCATTGCCTGCCGGAGATCTTTTTTCTGATTCACCTGATCCGCGATTTCCATAGCCTTTCTCTGGCTGATGCCTTTGATCTCCGCCAGCCGCTCCGGTTCTTCTTCAATGATACGAAAGGTATCTGCCTTGAATCTTCGCACAATCCTTGCCGCTAAGGCAATTCCGATCCCTTTGATCGCCCCTGATCCCAGATACCGCTCAATTGCCACCTCATCCTGTGGTGCCTTTTCTTCGAAACTCTTTACCTGAAACTGTCTGCCGTAAGTCGGATGTTCTGTATAACTACCCTTTGCCTTAATGTTTTCTCCCTCGGCAATATCCGAAAATACTCCCACACAAGTCTCTTCTTCTTCGTTACACACCAGAACAAGTACGGTATATCCGTTGTCTGCATTTCGATAGATGATGTGATCTACATATCCTTCAATGCTCTCAAGATTCTCTTCCAAAATATGTTCCCCATTCTCTAAAAAAGAGACTGTTGTAAACAGTCTCTCCTCTTTTCTTTGTGCTGATGCTACTACTGGCCAATATTACGTTTCATCTGCTCATACAGTGTCTGTGTATAGCTTTCTCCGATCTGATCCACCATTTCATCTGCCACCGTCTCGATTGCCTGATCCATATACAGATCTTTGTACTGTGACATCGTAGAATCCTCGTCATCATCCGAGGTAAATGTATCTTTCATCTGTTTGATGACCTGCTCCACAAAATAAGATTCAAAATCTTTGATGACACCTTTTAATTGTTCCTCTGAGGAGTCCGATGAAATATTCTTTAATGAACTCTGAATAGAATTGCCCTGCTCTGCACTTTTGTCTGCATTTGCAACCGTATAATTTGTACTGATTGATGAAATATCCATAGTATATCCCTCTTATGTAAGTAATTCCGAATCGCTGCCTATCGTTTCAGATTATTTGCTGTCTCCAGCATGGAATCCGAGGTCGTGATTGCCTTGGAATTTAATTCATATGCACGCTGTGCAATGATCATATTTACCATCTCATCTGCAACCTGTACATTTGAAGCTTCGATGTAGCCCTGATATACACCGGTTTTCGTCAGCCCTGCATTTTGTCCCTCCAGCATCGGATTTCCCGAAGCTGCAGTCGCTGCAAGTTTGCTTCCTGACATTTTCTCCAGTCCTGCCGGATTGTTAAACTGATAGATTCCAAAAGACTGGTTTAATGACACTACATTGCCGGTTGCATCTTTATAGCCAATCGTTCCATTGCTCGAAAATACCATGCTTTCCGAAGATACGCCTCTCGGCACACGAATGGTATTTCCTCTGGAATCCAATACCGGAAGCCCCTCTGAGGTTGCCAGAATTGTGTTTCCATTCGAATCCTGACTCCAGGAGAAGTTACCGTTTCTGGTGTAATATGTCTGTCCATCCACACCCCGCACGGCAAAGAATCCCTTTCCTTCCAGTGCAAAATCGGTCGGAATCTCTGTCTCTTCACGCGCCCCCTGCGTATAGTTGGACATGGTCGCTGCCACTCTGGTTCCGAGTCCTACCTGTGCACCTACCGGTTTATTGGCACCATTTGCCGTCGTTGTCTTTGTCTGCAGTGTCTGGTACAGTAAAGATTTAAACTCGGTACGTTCCGTCTTATAACCTGTCGTATTCACATTGGACAGGTTATTTGAAATTGTATCCAGATTTGTCTGCTGCGCAATCATTCCGGTTGCCGCAGTATAAAGTGATCTCATCATACGCTTCTATTTCCTCCTTGCGGTCTTTCAGCGACTATTATACTTTACCGACATTGTTAACTGCCCGGTCAAGTGTTCCATCTATGGAAGTGATTACCTTCTGTCCTGCCTCATAAGCTCTCTGAATTGTAATCATATTTACCATCTCATTTACAACATTTACATTGGAAGTCTCCAGTGTGCCCTGCTCTATATTGGCATCTGTTGCAATCCGGTTTCCTCCCGGAAGAAGGTTATACAGATTCTCACCGTATTTTTCAAGATAGTCATAATTATCCACATCCACCATGCCGATCGTTCCGACAATCTGGTTATTCTGCATGACGTATCCCAGTTTATTCACGGTAATCGCAGCATTTGGATCCAGACGTATATAATTATTCTGACCCGGATCGCCATTCATTGCACCAGTGGCATTTAAAACATAATCGCCATCCTTCGTCACCAGATACCCCTCTTTATTTACAGTAAAGGCTCCATCCCGCGTATACTTCACGGAAGTATTTCCCTGCTTGTCCGTGAATGCCACGGCAAAAAAGCCATTTCCTTCAATCGCAAAATCTGTGGTGTTATCTGTCACCTTGAAATTTCCCGTGGAATAATCCGTATATACCTGTCCAAGGTGAACCCCATATGTAATATCTCCAAGCTTTTTCGGAATCCCCATATTAGAAGAATCCTTAATGCGCAAAGACATCTCATCGGCAAAAGTACGACTCGTCGTTCCTTCTTTTTTATATGCTGTTGTGTCTGCGTTTGCCAGATTATTTGCCAGAATATCCAGACGCTTCATTTCGTTTACCATTCCCGTATGGGCGGTATACAATCCTTTTACCATTTATGACACCTCAATTTTCACAGTTTTAATTTATATCGGCAAATGCCCTCACGAGCTTTATAGACATGCGATAAAAAGTGCGCATAAACGCGCACTTTATGCATTAATCCTCGTCTCTTTTTCCTGCAAGGAATTCTACATATTTTCCGGTTCCGATTGCTACACAGGTCATAGGATGCTCTGCCGTCATCGTGTTGATTCCGGTACGTTCTTCAATCAGTTCCTCCAGACCGCGAAGCAAGGAGCCGCCACCTGTCAGGACAATTCCCCTGTCTGCAACGTCTGCTGCCAGTTCCGGTGGAGTTTTCTCCAGTACGGAATGTACAGCTTCCACAATCTGTAATGTTGCCTCACGCAGAGCTTCCTCTGTCTCCTCAGAGCTTACCGTAATGGTTCTTGGCAGACCGGTTACCAGATTACGGCCACGGACATCCATCGTCTCATTCTGTGCCAGTGGGTAGCATGTACCAATTTTGATCTTGATATCTTCTGCGGTACGCTCACCGATCAAAAGATTATGTTTCTTTCTCATATAGCGGACCAGGGCTTCGTCAAAATCATCTCCTGCAATTTTCACGGAAGTGCTCACAACAGAACCACCCAGAGAAATGACTGCGATATCCGAAGTACCTCCTCCGATATCTACGATCATGTTTCCGCATGGTCTGGAAATATCAATACCGGCACCGATTGCTGCTGCAATTGGTTCCTCAATAATCTCTACTTCGCGGGCTCCTGCCTGATAAGTTGCATCCTCTACGGCTTTCTTTTCAACCTCTGTAACACCACTCGGTACACAGACGCTGATGCGCGGCTTGCGAAAGCTCTTCTTTCCAAGTGCTTTCTGGATGAAATACTTGATCATCTTCTCTGTGACGGTATAATCTGAAATCACACCCTGGCGAAGAGGACGGACTGCCACAATGTTTCCCGGTGTTCTTCCAAGCATCAGTCTTGCTTCCTCACCGATTGCTTTAATTTTATTGGTATCTCTGTCAAATGCAACAACGGAAGGCTCTTTTAATACAACACCTTTTCCTTTAATATATACTAAAATACTCGCAGTACCTAAATCAATTCCGATATCTGATCCGATCATCCCGAATGCCCCTTCCTATTTTCTTTTTATCTTTCTTTATCAAAATCTGATCTGCGTTTATGGCGCAAATCTGCAGTTAATCATATTTTTATGCATACAGTAACATTATATACAATTCATCCCATTTTTCAAACATTTTTTTATAGGTTAAAGCATTTTAATTAAATTTTAAGGAATCTCTCTGTTCCCGGGACAAAAATCTGTGCATTTTCGCTATTTTATACGTTCTTCGATTCCAGATACGGTTTTAAAAACTGACCGGTATACGATTCCGGAACTTTGCAGATTTCCTCCGGAGTCCCCTGTGCAATCACGGTTCCGCCACCGTCACCGCCTTCCGGTCCCATATCAATGATATAGTCAGCCGTCTTGATAACGTCCAGATTATGCTCGATGACGACAACGGTATTTCCGCCGTCCGAAAGCTTTCTGAGAATCTCCACCAGCTTGTGTACATCCGCAAAATGCAGTCCGGTGGTTGGCTCATCCAGTACATAAATGGTTTTCCCCGTTCCGCGTTTGCTCAGTTCTGTGGCAAGTTTGATACGCTGCGCTTCTCCTCCGGATAATTCTGTGGAAGGCTGTCCCAGTTTTACATAGGAAAGTCCGACATCGTACAGTGTCTGAATCTTTCGGTGGATCGTTGGTACATTTTTAAAAAATTCCAATGCCTCTTCCACCGTCATATCCAGCACGTCATAGATCGTCTTTCCTTTATAGCGCACTTCGAGTGTCTCGCGGTTATAGCGCCTGCCACCGCAGACTTCACACGGCACATACACATCTGGCAGGAAATGCATCTCGATCTTTATGATACCATCTCCGCTGCAGGCCTCACAGCGTCCGCCTTTGACGTTGAAACTGAAACGTCCCTTCTTATATCCACGTGCCTTTGCATCCGGAGTTGCCGCAAACAGATCACGGATCATGTCAAACACACCGGTATAGGTTGCCGGATTCGAACGCGGTGTGCGTCCGATCGGTGACTGATCAATATCGATAATCTTATCCAGTTGTTCCACACCCAGAATATCATCGTGATCTCCGGGGATGCAGCGTGCCCGGTTTAAAGTTCGCGCCAGATGCTTATACAGAATTTCATTGGTCAGGGAACTCTTTCCCGATCCCGATACTCCGGTGATACAGGTCATGATACCAAGCGGAACCTGCACATCAATATTTTTCAGATTATTTTCCCGCGCTCCTTTGATGGTAAGAAATCCGGTCGGTCTGCGCCGTTCCGATGGTACCGGAATCTTCATCCGGCCGCTCAGATAAGCACCTGTAATAGATTTTTTGCATTTCATGATATCCGCCGCAGTACCGGCCGCAACGACTTCTCCACCATGGACGCCGGCTGCCGGGCCAATATCCACAATGTAGTCGGCCGCACGCATGGTATCCTCATCATGTTCCACGACAATCAGCGTATTTCCCAGATTCTTAAGATTCATCAGTGCATGCAGCAGCTTGTCATTGTCCCGCTGATGCAGTCCGATACTCGGCTCATCCAGAATATATGCCACGCCGACCAGTCCGGAACCGATCTGGGTAGCCAGGCGGATGCGCTGCGCCTCTCCTCCGGACAAGGTTCCGGTCGCACGTGTCAATGTCAGATAATCCAGACCTACCTCCTGCAAAAAGCCCACACGGGCACGGATTTCCTTTAAAATCTGATTGCCGATGAACTGCTGCTGTTCCGTCAGCTGCATTTCCGCCAGATATTTCACGAGATCCTTTACCGACATATCGGTCATCTCATATATATTTTTGTCTGCAACCGTAACCGCAAGAGAACTCTGCTTCAGACGCTGTCCATGGCAGGCAGCACACGGTGTAATACGCATAAACTGCTCATATTCCTGCTTCATCGTGTCCGATCCCGTCTCCCGGTAACGGCGCTCGACATTTTTAATAAGGCCTTCCCAGTTCAGATCATAGACGCCTTCTCCACGCTGTCCTTTATAATGCACCTTTAATATCCGGCCATCTCCGCCATGAATGAGCATATGCCGGATTTCTTTTGGCAGATCTTTATATGGTGTATCGAGAGAAAATCCATATCCTTCCGACAACGCTTTTAGGGTAGCATAGGTATAACTGGACGGATCGGTGCAGGACTGCCAGCCCATTACCTGAATTGCCCCCTCGGAAATAGACAGTGTCTTATCCGGAATCATGAGATTTTCATCAAACTCCATCTTGTAACCGAGTCCGTAGCAGACCGGACAGGCACCAAACGGATTATTAAACGAAAAGCTTCGCGGTTCCACCTCATCCACACTGATTCCGCAATCCGGGCACGCAAAATTCTGGGAAAAATTCATTGGTTCCCCGTCCACCACATCTACAATCGCATTTCCCTCGGTCAGCTCAAAAACATTTTCCAGGGAATCGGTCAGACGCTTTTCAATTCCGGGTTTTACCACCAGACGGTCTACCACAATATCAATATTGTGTTTGATGTTTTTATCCATCGGAATTTCTTCCGAAAGTTCATACATATTTCCGTCCACGATCACACGCACATAACCGCTTTTTTTTGCTTTCTCGAATAATTTCTGATGTTCGCCCTTACGCCCGCGCACAACCGGCGCAAGGATCTGGATGCGTGTGCGTTCCGGCAGTTTCATCACGGCATCTACCATCTGATCGATCGTCTGTTTCTCGATGGCACGTCCACACTTCGGACAATGTGGAATTCCTATGCGGGCATACAGCAGTCGAAAATAATCATAAATTTCCGTCACGGTTCCGACGGTGGAACGCGGGTTTCGGTTTGTCGACTTCTGATCAATGGAGATTGCCGGCGGAAGTCCCTCAATTGACTCTACATCCGGTTTTTCCATCTGTCCTAAGAACTGTCTTGCATAGGAAGACAAAGACTCCATATAGCGCCGCTGTCCCTCCGCATAGATCGTATCGAACGCAAGCGAAGACTTGCCGGAACCTGACAGGCCGGTCAGAACAACAAACTCATCTCTCGGAATGTCCACATCGATGCATTTTAAGTTGTGTTCGTTGGCGCCTCGTATTTTAATATATTTTCTCTGTTTTTTCGGCATTTTGTTTCCTCTCTTTTATCTATTCCTCAATATCCCGAAGCATATTTTTCAGTTTTACCATCTTGTCACGATACTCTGCCGCCGCCTCAAAATTGAGTTCCGCGGCAGCTTTCTTCATCTTCTTCTGGATGTCCCCGATCAGTTTTTCTAATTCCCTGCGGCTCATGGATTCCGGATCTTTATCAAATTCCATCTCCTCTGCTGCCACTTTTTTGGAGATTGCAATCAGATCACGCACAGATTTCTGGATGGTCTTCGGTGTGATTCCATGTTCCTCATTGTATGCCTGCTGAAGCTTGCGGCGGCGCTCCGTCTCATCAATGGCCACACGCATGGAATCCGTGATCTTATCCGCATACATGATTACATGTCCCTCACTGTTTCTTGCCGCACGTCCGATGGTCTGGATCAGTGAAGTCTCGGAACGAAGGAATCCTTCCTTATCCGCATCCAGAATCGCCACAAGCGTAATCTCCGGAATATCCAATCCCTCCCGCAGCAGGTTGATACCGACAAGTACATCAAACACGTCCAGACGCAGGTCACGGATAATCTCTGCACGCTCTAAGGTATCAATATCCGAGTGCAGATATTTTACACGGATGCCAAGTTCGCTCATATACTGTGTCAGATCCTCCGCCATACGCTTGGTCAGTGTCGTGATCAGCACTTTATGGTGATTTTTCGTCTCTTTGTTAACTTCCCCGATCAGATCATCGATCTGCCCCTCAACCGGTCGCACGGAAATCTCCGGGTCCAGAAGTCCGGTCGGACGGATAATCTGCTCCACACGCAGCAATTCATGCTCGTTCTCATAGACATTCGGCGTAGCTGATACAAACAGCATCTGATCAATCTTGCTCTCAAACTCTTCAAAATTAAGCGGGCGGTTATCGAGTGCGGACGGCAGACGGAATCCATAGTCCACCAGTGTCTGTTTCCGTGAGCGATCCCCTGCATACATTCCACGCACCTGCGGAATCGTAATGTGGGACTCATCCACAATAATCAGAAAGTCGTCCGGAAAATAATCCATCAGTGTCTCCGGCATTTCTCCCTCGGCACGTCCTGCCAGATGGCGGGAATAGTTTTCGATGCCGCTGCAAAATCCGGTTTCCTTCATCATTTCAATATCAAAATTTGTGCGCTCCGCGATACGCTGTGCTTCCAGCAGCTTATCCTCCCCCTTAAAATACCTGACCCTCTCTTCCAGTTCTGCCTCGATACGGTCACACGCTGCGTTCATTTTTTCCTGTGGCACCACATAATGGGATGCCGGAAACACAGCCGCATGCTTTAATATACATTTGATCTCTCCGGTAAGCACATCCACCTCCGTAATCCGGTCGATCTCATCTCCGAAAAACTCCACACGGATCGCCGTGTCGGTATTATTCGCCGGAAAAATCTCCAGTACATCGCCATGCACCCGGAACGTACCACGCTTAAAATCCATCTCGTTGCGCGTGTACTGCATGTCAATGAGTCCCTTGATCACATCATCACGGTCAATCTCCATTCCGGGACGCAGGGAAACCATCATGTTCATATAGTCATCCGGACTACCAATGCCATAGATACAGGAGACAGATGCCACGATAATGACATCTTTTCGCTCCGCCAGCGCTGCCGTGGCAGAAAGGCGCAGCTTATCAATCTCATCATTTACCGCGGAATCCTTCGCTATATAAGTGTCCGACTGCGGCACATACGCTTCCGGCTGATAATAATCATAATATGAGACAAAATACTCGACGGCATTCTCCGGGAAAAATTCTTTCATTTCTCCGTACAGCTGCCCCGCCAGTGTCTTGTTGTGGGAAATAATCAGCGTTGGCTTATTCAGCGCCTGAATGACATTTGCCATCGTAAAGGTCTTTCCCGAACCGGTCACACCCAGCAGTGTTTCAAACTGGTTGCCTTCTTTGAATCCTTTGACTAATTTTTCAATTGCCTGCGGCTGGTCACCGGTTGGCTCATATGGGGCATGTAATTTGAACTCCATAATGCCCTCTCCCTTCTCAAATTTATCGTAAAATTAACTTTATTCCATGAAAAAAAAGATAAAATCCATATCTTTATAGTCTGCACATATATGCTAATTTTACTACAAAGATCTGACTTTGTCTATCTCAATTAGAACATTTGTTCTCATCTTTCTTTTTGCCTGTAAAGTGTGTATGATAACAGCAAATACATGTCACAAAAGATAAGGAGATTTTGTATGAAAAGAAGAAAAGAATTTCATTTATTTCCCCTTGGAATATTGTTATTTACCCTGACATTAACCATAGTTTCAGGCCGGATTGCTATCCATGCGGCAGATCTGAATACAGAACTGCCCGCAAATGACTCCACGGAAATTTCTTCCGAAATTCCAACGGAAACACCGGTGGTTCCTTCCACGGAAAATCCCAAACCGGTATTGCAGGGACTTATCCATGATAAAAACGGACATTTCTATTTTTATCAGAATGGAAAAAAGCTGAAAAACCGTTGGAAAAAGGTTGGCAAGAACAAATACTATTTCGGGAAAAACGGACAGGCAGTTACCGGGAAAAAGAATATTTCCCATTACTTATGTTACTTTAATAAAAAAGGGGTTCTGACACGGAAAATTGATAAAAACAAAAAAATGGTTGCCCTCACTTACGACGACGGACCATCAGTTTATACCCCAACTATTTTAAAAACCCTGAAGAAAAATGATTCCGTTGCCACATTTTTTGTGGTGGGCAGCCGCGTACCGACTTACTCCAAAACCGTACAGAAGGCTTATGACAACGGGTGTCAGATTGGCAATCACACTTATGATCACAAAATTCTGACCCGGGTTGGGAAAAAGGAAGTTCAAAAACAGGTTTCCAAAACCAATCGTGCCGTCAAAAAAGTAATCGGTATAAATCCGGTTGTGATGCGCCCACCGGGAGGTGCCACCAGTTCCAACATCAAATCATGGGTGGGAATGCCTTCCATCATCTGGTCCATCGATACCTTAGATTGGAAAACGCGGGATTCCGCAAGTACCCAGAAAGCCGTATTGAACCATGTAAAGGATGGAGATATCGTACTGATGCACGATCTGTATAAAGCGACCGCCACTGCCTCCCAGACAATCATTCCAGAACTTACCAGACGCGGATATCAGCTCGTCACTGTCAGCGAACTTGCAGAGTGCCGGGGCGGCATGAAACAGAACAAATCTTATTCTAAATTTCCAAAGAAACAAAAATAGTGTCATTACAAAAAACGCGGAAACCATGATGGTTTCCACGTTTTTGTTATCTGCTTCGATTTTATACAACCTTACGTCCGCAGCACTGCTTATATTTCTTACCACTGCCACATGGACACGGATCATTCGGATATACCTTGGCATGTTCACGCTTCTTCGGTGCTTTTGCCGCACTCTCGTCCTTATTGGTTCCGGTTACTTTTGCGACCTGCTCACGCTCTACCTTCTGCTCTACCTGTACATGATAGAGAAGACGGATGGTATCCTCCTGAATACCCGCGATCATTTCATCGAACATATCAAATCCGGCCATCTTATACTCAACCAGCGGATCTCTCTGTCCGTATGCCTGTAATCCGATACCCTGACGGAGCTGATCCATATCGTCGATATGATCCATCCACTTGCGGTCGATCACCTTCAGCAATACGACACGCTCCAGCTCACGGAACTGCTCGATCTCCGGGAATTCGGTCTCTTTAGCTTCATATAAAAGCACTGCCTGTTCTTTCAGATACTGCTTTAATTCTTTGACATCCTTGATATCTTCGATATTTTTCTCTGTAACAGGTTCAAGAGGAATCACCGGCAGAAGAATTTCATTTAATTCATTTAAATTCCACTCTTCGCGCGGAATCTCATTCGAAATACAGGTATCGACTGATTTCTCCACCTGTTCCTGAATCATCTTAAAGATCGCATCACGCATGCTGTCTCCATTTAATACGGACATACGCTCTTTGTAAATGATCTCTCTCTGATCGTTGTTTACCTGATCATACTCTAACAGATTCTTACGAATACCATAGTTGTTGTACTCGATCTTTTCCTGTGCCTTCTCGATGGCAGAAGTAAGCATCTTGTGCTGAATCTGCTCACCTTCCGGAACACCAAGTGCGTTAAATACTGACATCAGGCGCTCGGAACCGAACAGTCTCATCAGATCATCTTCCAGAGAAATAAAGAACTGGGATTCACCCGGATCTCCCTGACGTCCGGCACGACCACGCAGCTGATTATCGATACGGCGGGATTCATGACGCTCGGTACCGATGATCTTTAAACCTCCGGCTTCACGTGCATCCTCGTCCAGCTTGATATCGGTACCACGACCAGCCATGTTGGTAGCGATGGTAACCGCTCCGTGCTGACCTGCCTGTGCGACGATCTCGGCCTCCTGCTCATGGAATTTTGCATTCAATACGGTATGCGGAATTCCCTCACGCTTTAACATTCCGCTGATCAGCTCGGAAGTCTCAATCGTGATGGTACCAACCAGAACCGGCTGTCCCTTCTCATGTGCTTCCTTGACTTCCTCAACAACTGCTTTGAATTTTTCTTTCTTCGTCTTATATACCGCATCCTGATGATCGATACGTGCAATCGGACGGTTGGTAGGAATCTCAATAACGTCCATGCCGTAAATATCACGGAACTCTTTTTCCTCCGTCAGAGCCGTACCGGTCATACCAGCTTTCTTCTCAAATTTATTGAAGAAGTTCTGGAATGTAATGGTTGCAAGTGTCTTGCTCTCTCTCTTAACCTTTACATGCTCCTTTGCCTCGATTGCCTGATGCAGACCATCGGAATAACGACGGCCCGGCATGATACGTCCGGTAAACTCGTCTACGATCATAACCTGATCATCTTTTACCACGTAATCCTGATCGCGGAACATCAGATAATGTGCACGGAGCGCAAGGATCACATTATGCTGGATCTCCAGGTTCTCCGGATCTGCCAGGTTATCAATATGGAAAAATTTCTCAACCTTTTCCACACCCTGCTGTGTCAGATTCACCAGTTTGTCCTTTTCATTTACGATAAAGTCTCCGGTTTCTTCCTGCTCAATTCCCATGATGGCATCCATCTTGGAATACTCCGGTACATCCTCACCACGTGTCAGCTGCTGTGCTAAAATATCACATGCTTCATATAATTTGGTGGACTTGCCACTCTGACCGGAAATAATAAGAGGTGTACGCGCCTCATCGATCAATACGGAATCGACCTCATCGATGATCGCATAGTGCAGACCTCTCTGTACCAGCTGCTCCTTGTAGATCACCATGTTGTCACGCAGGTAATCAAATCCAAGTTCGTTATTTGTAATATATGTAATATCGCAATTGTAAGCGTCGCGGCGCTCATCGTTGCTCATATCATTCAATACAACACCAACGGTCAGTCCGAGGAATTCATGCACTTTTCCCATCCACTCGGAATCTCGTTTTGCCAGATAATCATTGACGGTGACGATATATACCCCTTTGCCCTCCAGCGCATTCAGATAAGCCGGAAGTGTAGATACCAGTGTCTTACCTTCACCTGTCTTCATCTCTGCAATACGTCCCTGATGCAGGATAATACCACCGATAATCTGTACTCTGTAATGCTCCATGCCAAGCACACGGCTTGCTGCCTCACGTACGGTCGCATACGCTTCTGGAAGCAGATCGTCAAGTGTCTCTCCTTTTTCCAGACGCTCCTTATATTCTTTTGTCTTTCCCCGTAATTCTTCATCCGAAAGTGCCTTCATCCCGTCACGATAAGATTCCACTTTATCTACGAGGGGCGTAATTCGTTTCAACTCCCTGTCACTGTGTGTACCAAAAATTTTAGTCAATGCACTCATAATATATTTTGCTCCTAACTCGCATAGAATATAGGTATTGTACCACTTTCTCCACATTTACACAACTCAAAGGCCATGAATGTTTTATAAACTTTTTATGAACGAACGGGATTCTGCTATTGAAAATTTGTAAACAGCTTGCTATGATAAGAGGACGATTATTGTATTCCAAACACAAGGAAGAAACAGAAAGGAAGGGAAAAACCCATGTCTTATATTTACAAAACAAAAGGCACCTGTTCCACACAGATCGAAGTGGAGCTGGACGGAAACATTGTTAAAAATGTTAAATTCACCGGTGGTTGTCAGGGAAATCTTCAGGCAATCCCCCGCCTGGTCGAGGGCATGACCGTTGAAGAAGTGGAACGCCGTATTTCCGGTATTCACTGTGGCATGAAAAACACCTCCTGTGGTGATCAGCTTGCCAAGGCATTGCGCGAAGCCTATGATGCACAAAAAAATGCATAATACCATTACCGGATTATGTAAAAGACTCCCCAGACAGATCTGTCTGGGGGCTTTTTTATCCCCGTACCACCGGCTGCAACTGCTTTCCTTCCAAAGCTGCTGAAATCGTCTCCGGCAAAAGTTCCATTTTTGCCACCATCGAATTTGGTTTTTTTTCATAATTATCCTGTGCGAATGGCACAAAATAAATATGTTTCGTATTCATCAGCATCCCGATATTTTTAAAACTGGCTCCTAGTGCATCGTTGGTGGATATGGCAATTACCAGTGGTTTGCCATTGCGCATATGCGCTTTGGCAGCCATCAGAACCGGAGTATCGGTGATTGCATTCGCCAGCTTCGCCGCAGAATTTCCTGTACACGGTGCAATCACCATCACATCCAGATATCCCTTCGGTCCGATCGGTTCTGCCTCCTGAAGTGTGCGGATTCCAGGGTTCCCCGTTATGTCACAGACTTCTTCCATAAACTCTTTTGCCGTTCCAAACCGCGTATCACAGTTCTGCGTCTGATAAGAAAAGATGGGAATCACATGTGCTCCCATCTCCGTCAGTCTCTGAATCTCTTTCCTGGTTTTTGCGAATGTACAGAAAGAACCGGTAATCCCATACCCTATATTGCGATTTGATAAATCCATGCCTTTGCCTCTTTCCTGTCCTGCCTGATTTTACTGTGTTCAAGAATTGCATCTGCCAGCACTTTTGCACTGCTCTTTGTCGTATACAGCCCCGGAAGTCCCAATGCTGCCACAACTTTGATCCCATATGCCTCCGCTGCCATCAGATCCGTACCGCCGGGTCTTGATGCAATATCAATGATCACGGCATCCGAATGCATTTCACGGATCATCGGCTCACGGATCACAAGTGCCGGAACCGTGTTTACAACCGTGCGTGCCCCATATGCTTCCTCCGGTCCGTATGAAAAATCGACTGCCTCATGTCCTTCCGTTCGTGCCAGCCGGCGTGCCTCTGCACTCCTTGCCAGCACTGTCACTTTCGCTCCCATCGCAGACAAAACCCTGGCGATCTCCCTGCCGCATCTTCCATACCCGCTGACAATAATTTTCTGCTCCCGAATAGAATAATCACTGTATTTTAGAATTTCAGCAACCGTTGCTTCTGCCGTAATACATGCGTTGCGGTGCACAACCACCGCATCTGTCATCATATCATAATATTCCGTCCCCGCATCCTCACAGCGCTGCCTCCATTCCGGTCCGAAAATTCCTCCAAACAGCATCCAGTCCCTTTCTTTTTCCCTCGTCAGTTCCTCCTTTAATATAAGGTTTACATCATGGTTTCTCTCAATCTTTGTAACAGGAACCGGCAGCACAAGATACCTGCTGTTATCCAGCACTTTCAGCGCCTCTTCCTTTTCCACTCCCCGTCTCCAGTCCAGTCGGTGTATCTTTCCCGGAAGACATGCGGCAAGATTGCTTTGTCGCTGATCCGTAACAAAAATCACGATATTTCCGGTCATATAAAAACGCTCCCTTCCATATAACATATGAAAGAGAGCGTCATAAGGTGCAGAATCATTATTACTAAAGTCTGGTCTCTACAAAGATATCGTAGATTGCCTTGATGGCAGCCTCGAAATCGTCATTGCTGACACCAATAATAATATTTAACTCGGAAGATCCCTGGTCAATCATCTTGACATTGATGTTCGCATGGGCCAGTGCAGAAAAGATTCTGCCTGCAGTACCGCGGGTAGATTTCATTCCACGTCCCACGACAGCGATCAGACCCAGATCAGCTTCCAGATCAATCACATCCGGATGGGTCAGACGGCGGATGGAGCTGATCACCTGCTGCTCCTTGCCTTCAAACTCTTCCTGATGCACAAATACGGTCATGGTGTCAATACCAGATGGCATATGCTCGATCGAAATTCCGTTTTCCTCAAATGCCTGTAATGCTTTACGACAGAAGCCGACTTCGGAATTCATCATATCTTTGTCAATGCTTACTGCGACAAATCCTTTTTTACCGGCAATACCGGTAATCGTGTATTCCGGTTTCTGGCAGGTACTCTCTACGATCAGGGTTCCCTCTGCCTCCGGATCATTGGTATTGCGGATATTGATCGGAATGCCGGCCTTTCGTACCGGGAATACCGCGTCCTCATGAAGTACGGAAGCTCCCATATAAGAAAGCTCTCTTAGTTCGCGGTATGTGATCACATGGATCGGCTGCGGATTGTCAATGATACGCGGATCTGCCACGAGACATCCGGATACATCTGTCCAGTTCTCATATAAACTTGCATGACATGCTTTTGCAACAATGGACCCGGTAATATCCGAACCGCCGCGGGAGAATGTTTTCACCCTTCCGTCAGCACCAATTCCATAAAATCCCGGAATGACAGCTTTTTCACATTCAGAAAGCTTCTTCGCCAGAACCTTGTCGGTCTTGTCTGCATCCAGATTTCCTTCTTCATCAAAAAAGATTACGGTTGCAGAATCGATAAACTCATATCCAAGATAATCTGCCATAAGAATACCATTCAGATACTCTCCGCGGGAAGCCGCATAATCCGCGCCGGCCTTTTCCTTAAAGTTTTTGGAAATTGTCTTAAACTCCTCATCCAGTGTCACTTTCAATCCGAGTCCGTTGATAATGGAATCATAACGCTCTTTGATCTTCATAAGCGGTACACGGAACTCCTCGCCTGCCTCTGCTTTCGCGTAGCATGCATATAACATATCCGTAACCTTGGTATCCTTGGAATTACGCTTTCCAGGAGCACTCGGCACTACATATTTTCTGGATTCATCCGCACGGATAATATCGCCAACCTTGGCAAACTGTTCGGCACTCGCCAGCGAGCTGCCACCAAATTTTACAACCTTAACCATTTTTAACTTTTCTCCTTCAAGAATAATAACTTCTGCTATTATACTTCTACCGTCTGGCTTTCGTCAATTATTTTCTTCCAGATAGATCACATCCGTTGCGATCGTATTGCTTGATCCGTCCACCTGCAGAACTCCATAGGATGGCGGTATTCCGTAAGGCGGCTGTCCGATGCTTCCCGGATTCATATAGGCGATCCGGTTGTGTTTGTCATAAAAAACCCGGTGGGTATGCCCGAACAGCGCGGCATCGACTTTTCGCTCCTCTGCCGCATATTCCAGATTCAGATATCCGGCTTTTACATTAAATGTATGCCCATGGCAGATCAGTATTTTTTTCCCTTCGATCAGAAGAATCCGTTCCAGGATGTCCTGACGGCAATCACAGTTTCCCGGCACCTGTTCCATTATCGTCATAGGAAATTTCCGGTGCAGCTGTTCTGCATCTGCCCAGCAGTCTCCCAGATGAATGATCATATCCGGATGTAACCGGCTGACTGCCGTAACCATATTATTTACATTTCCGTGCGAATCACTGAGCACCAGAATTCTCTTCATATAAAACATACTCCTTTTCGTTTAAAAAGCAAAAAGACCTTTGCTCCGGCATCCTCGCCAAGGCAAAAGTCTTATCTCCTTCTCATTTCAGCGATGACTATCCCAGTCGTTTCCACTGCTTACTACATTTGTAGTAGGAATAAAACATGCAGTGTTCCGCCTGCTCACAGCGCTTTGGTGCAGTCTCAATGCTGCACTGGCAATTTACAATTGCATCTGCCTTCCCCTTACAATTTCCCTTTAACATGACATCGTCTAAAACTTCATCTGACATACTTCTTTTTGCTCCTTATTACTACCAAGTTTTGTTCACGACGGCTCTCATTATACAATATATGGGGGTGAAAAACCATAGGTCAAATCTCACAAATAGCCCCTCCTGTTTTGTAAAATTTTTCACTTGACGAAACGGGGAAAATGCGCTAGAGCTCCAGCTTATTTATTAAGTTTAAATTATATTTTTCAACCAGATCCATACACTTTCTGTAGGAATCCACATCCTGAATATGTCTCACACAATGAGCATCCAGTCCCAGAATTGCTTTGTTTCCGACTTCCCCGGCAATCTTCCAGAAACGCTCTGCCGGATAATGCCTTGCCCCTTCTCCCATGCCGAGCATGTTGATCTCCAACGGAATGTCCAGTTCCTTCATTTCTTTGCACAACCGGGTCATCTCCCAGTCGTATACCGAATCCATTCCCTGATAATTCATCAGATCCGGATGGGCAAGATAGGCATAACTTCCCGTCTGCATTCCTTCGATTACGAGATCCACATATCTGCGGATACGGCTTTCATCCTCCGTCTCTGTCCCGGTATACGGTCCGTTTTCTTCCGATCCCAGAAAATGCTGCCCCATGATCATATAATCACATCCAAGGTTGCGGAACATCCGCATCTGTTCTTCGTAAAATTCCGGAACATACTCTGCCTCAAATCCTGCATATATTTTTACCTGATCCCGGTACTCCGCTTCGAGCCTTCGGATCGTCTCCACATATTCCGGTGCCTGTTTCATGGTCATCCGGATATTGGATACATATCCGTCCTGATAGGGGCACGGCACATGATCGGAAAATCCAAAAATTTCAATTCCCATGGAAATCGCTGCCTCAATATATTCTCTCTCCGTATCATAGGCATGCTGACACCGCCATGTATGTGCATGATAATTTGCTTTTAAAAAATCCATTCTGTTATCCTTCATCCGTTTATTCGCCTATCATTTTAACATGGAATACGTTTTATGACAACAAAAGACCGTGTGCATCCTCTCATGCCCACACGGTCTTTTATTATTTCAAATACTCAAATAAATTACTCCCTATTGTTTAAATGAACAATATTTCTATTTTTTTTTTCGACAAAGAACATATATAAGCGCAACGAAAGCAAAAAGAGCAGTTGCCATTATATGTCGGCTATTTGATTGTGGAATTTTTATGAACATACAAAAAAGTGTTACAATCAGTGCTGGGATTTCTATGATTGATAAAATAATAATAGATGGTAAAAAATCTTTTTCTCCTCCCTTTTTCATATCAATTCCTAACACAGCTACAATACAAAGAGGAATTATTTCTGACATTAATTCAAAACCATAATTCATATGCAATCTCCTTATTTTTCTTAATGCCCCCACCGCCTAGACCAAGAAACATTTTTTTTCAAAAGAACTTTTTCAGAAGAATCAGAATAAAAATCGCCTCTGTATCTATAATATATTTTTCCACTTGAATGACTAACACATCTTTCACCGTCAAAATAAATGCTATCTGGTATGTTTGGAATAAGTCCATCTGCTACAGAATCAATCAACGCCCCTGCGATTACACCAGCATCACCAGCTGCTAAACCAATTGTAGCAACTAATACTGTTGTAACTGCACCTAACGTCCATTTATCAAATTTTAAATTAAAAGTTTCTGTATGTGCTTTATAATTGTAAGCATATAAGGAAATAAAAGATTCCGTATTATTATAGAGTAAAATAGGTGTTACAACGTGTTCCGTTTGTTCCGTTGAAGAAATTTCTTTTTTATCCTTATCTACTTCTACACTGGTAGTATCTAACACAAAGTTATTATTTTCAATTTCTCCATACTCTGTATATAACATAGTTTTCCCATTAACCGTCAAATAATATTTTGCATATATTGATGTTTCGGTAAAATTTTTTTCAACCATCTCTATTCCATTAGATATTGTGTTCATTTTTACAGGAGATGCTTGCACTGTTTGACTGAATGTAGTAAATAAAGTAGCAATAACCAGAACCATAGACATTATTTTTTTGATTTTTTTCATTTCTTTTGTTACCTCCATCATTTTAGTCTTATTTAGTCTGCGCGACCTTTTGTAAGTTGCAACTAACATCAGTCTACCACTATTATCAAATATGTCAATGGTTTCTCCAAATTTCATCAAATATTAATTAAATATTAAATACATTTTTATATCATTTTCTATTACAAATTCACATCATATATTGTATTACTTTAATCATGGAACATCTGCTGTTCCATGATAATGTTCTCCTGATTTTTCATACTTTCCGACCCACTGTGCTCTGTTTTCATAAAAAACAGTGCTCCTGCAAGGAAAAGAAATACGATAGCGGATACCCCGATGTTTATACTCCCAAAAGCCTGGGAAGCCAGTCCGACCACCGTCGTTCCCATAAAGGATGCTCCTTTTCCGCAGATATCCATCAGACCAAAATACTCTCCGGAACGCTCCGGCGGAACAATTTTTGCAAAATAAGACCGAGACAGTGCCTGAATGCCCCCCTGGAACATTCCCACAAAGATTGCCAGCACCCAGAACTGCCACTGTGCCTTCATAAACACGGCAAAAACAGTAATCCCCATATACGCAGCTATACAGGTTAAAATCAGCTTTCCGGTATCGTATTTTTCCGCAAGCCTGCCAAACAGAATGGAAAACGGAAATGCAACAAACTGTGTCACAAGCAATGCAAGAAGCAGTCCTGTGGAATCCAGCCCAAGGGCAGAACCATACGCCGTTGCCATATCTATAATCGTATAAACTCCATCAATGAAAAAGAAGAATGCTATGAGAAACAGAAAGATTTTCTTTTGTTTCCGTACACTGCGCAGCGTTTCTATGATACGTCCAACGCTTTCCCTCATGGCATGCGGTTTCCGCTCTACATAATGAACCTGGCGATACTGCTTCATTAAAGGAAGCGACATCACAAGCCACCACACCGCAACCACGGCAAATGCAATCATCATTCCTGTTTCAAAAGAAAGTCCCATTTTCTGATACCCAAGCACAAAAACAAGACTTACAACGAAAGGAATACAGCTTCCTGCATATCCCCAGGCATATCCGGAAGAAGAAACCCGATCCATCCGCTCCTGGGTTGTCACATCCGAAAGCATGGAGTCATAAAAAACCAGACTAGAATGAAACCCAACCTTTGCAATGATAAAAATTACCAGAAACGAAATCCACCATGTGGTCAGTCCCATCAGCAGACAGCCGGCGCATCCGACCAGAATACACGATAAAAAGAGCGGCTTTTTGAATCCCCTGGTGTCTGCCAGCGTTCCCATAACCGGTCCTAAAACTGCAACAATCAGTGTGGAAATGGATGCCGCATATCCCCAGTATGCCAGATAATCCACATCCGAAACTCCCGCATTTTGCGCAAGATAATTAAAGTAAACAGGAAGTATTGTGGAAACCATCAAAACAAATGCCGAATTTCCCACATCATAAAGAATCCAGCTTTTCTCCTTTTTTGTCAATTTAAACTGCATGTTTTACCTCTTTTCCATTTTGTACAACCTCTTTTCCAACCAGCTGTGATCCAAAACTATAATCAAAGATAGGTTCTAATCCCCTGCTCCCATCCAGATAAGTGCCAAACTGGCTGATCATCCGCAGGGCACTGAGTTTTGCCTGACAGTAATACTGCATCAGCTGCCGGTTGCTGTCTTCACACTGTGGATTTTTACGGTAATTTACAAGCAGACCGTGCATTTCTTTGTAATTCCCGGAAACATACAAAAGTGCATAAATAAAGAACCGCCTGATTCTGGATGGCGCAATCAGCATGTTATTATAGGTGATCATTCCTTTTAATGCTTCCCGGACATCTGCCGGTGTCGTTTTCGGATAAAACCAGCGGATCACTTCCGCATTTTCCATACACGGGACAATATGTTCCGTCAGATTCTGCCGCAACGGATCTTTCCCATCCATAAGCATAAGCATACGGTCAAACTCTACTTCAATTTCCGTATGGGAAATACCACTTGCTGCAATTTTCTCATCAATATACCCATGGCAGCTTACATCAAGCGCAAAATGGTTAAGCACTCCATAGGTGTATGCCAGAAATGGTTCTTTTTCCTTCTGGCTATTAATTATATTTTTGGCTCTTTCAAAAAATTCTTTTCCGGAATGTCCATGCAAATCATATCCGATCTGGTTGACCGGATTCGGTCTTAATGGCTTATAGTAAAACAAAATATCCGGTCCGTGAAGTCCGATCAGATACAGCTGTGGATATTTTTCAATGATTTTTCTCTCATTCCCTTCGAGTTCCCTGCGGACCTGCTGTCCAAGCCGGTAATGTGCATACGTTGACGGCATGATTTTTTCTCCTCTTTTCCCTGTCATTTTTATATCTAATTATATGCCGGCTCTGTAAATTTTGGGATGGTGCATGTATAAAATGCAGGTAAAATTTATATAATTTGACCTTTTCCCAAACGTAGCATATAATAGGAAAAACCAATGGACATGTATGATTCTTGGGGGGATATCCATGATTACAATGTTAGCGAAAATCTTTATCAAAAACCGTCCGGCAAAAGAACAACGGCAGGCATATGGCACCCTGTGCAGTATCGTTGGAATCTGCTTAAATGTCTGCCTGTTTGCCGGAAAATATTTTGCCGGAATGTTAAGCGGTTCCGTTGCCATCACAGCGGATGCATTCAACAACCTGTCCGATGCCGGTTCCTCTTTTATTACACTAGCCGGATTTCTTTATGCCGGGAAAACTCCAGATTCGGAGCACCCGTTCGGACATGGGAGGTTTGAATATGTGTCGGGATTTGTTGTAGCGATTGCTATCCTGATGATGGGATTTGAACTTTTAAAAACTTCCTTTTCCAAAATTCTGCATCCGGAAGCCGTAGACACAAGTCTGCTTGCCATGGGAATTCTGGTATGCTCCATTCTGGTAAAAATCTACATGTACTGTTACAACCATTATATTGGGAAAAAACTCGATTCGGATGCCATGCAGGCGACCGCCATGGATTCGCTTTCCGACACCATTGCCACCTCTGTGGTTCTGGCAGCCATGATTATTATGCGCCTGACATCCATCAATGTCGATGGATTTGGCGGTCTGCTGGTAGCCATTTTCATCCTCTATGCCGGAATAAAAGCGGTCAAAGACACCATGGATCCGCTTCTCGGAAAAGCTCCGGACCAGACATTTGTCCGGGAAATCCGTGCCATTGTCATGTCCCATCCCAAAGTACACGGTATCCATGATCTGATTGTTCATGACTACGGTCCCGGCCGCCGCATGATCACCCTGCATCTGGAAGTTCCGGGGGATGAAGATGTCTTTCAGCTCCATGACATGATCGATCACATTGAACGGGAGCTGGATCAGAAACTCGGATGTGAAGCCGTCATCCACATGGATCCGATTGAAACCAATAATGCCGCAATTGCCCAGATGCAGCAGCAGGTAGAACAAAAGGTTCTTGAAATTGACCGCCGTATTACCATCCACGATTTCCGCCTGATCAACTGCGATACCCACACAAGCATTGCCTTTGACGCGGTCATCCCCTATGGTATGCGGATCCGTCCGGAAGACCTAAAGGAAAAAATTGAAAACAAGCTACAGGAAATCGAAGGAAACTACCAGTTTATGATTCATGTGGATCAGAGTTATGTACCTGTATAAAAATAACGGTTCGCAGATTTCCGCGAACCGTTATTACTGACAGCTTTATTTATTGCATGCCTCGTAAGCATCCTGAAAGAAAATCTCCTGTGAGTTTACAGGCTCCTCATTGATATGACGGTCCTCATAAATGCCTTCGGCATTCTGCTCCTTTCCCTTCTCATCATCTTTCATGATGGTATCAAAGATATACCGGATACGCTCCCGGATTGCAGGATCATAAACTGGAGCTGCCACTTCCACGCGGCGCACCGTATTTCTCGTCATAAAATCGGCAGATGCAATGTACATCTTTTCCTCATCCCCCACACCAAAACGATAAATTCTGGAATGTTCGAGATAACGTCCAACAACGGAAATCACCCGGATATTTTCCGTCATGCCCGGAATCTGTGGCTTCAGGCAGCAGATGCCCCGCACAATCAGCTCAATCTTTACACCTGCCTGGGAAGCCTCAATCATCTTATCAATCAGAACTTTATCCGTCAGGGAATTAATCTTAACCCCGATATAAGCCTCTTTTCCCGCTTTTTTATTTGCAATCTGCCCGTCCATCATCTGAAGAACTTTGTTCTGCAGGCATTTCGGTGCAACCAGAAGTTCCGAAACCTCATCCACCGTTTCTCCCTGCTGTAATGCAAGAAACACTTTTGCTGCATCGGCACCGATTGCCTGATTTGCGGTAATCAATGACAGGTCCGTGTACAGTCTTGAAGTTTTCTCGTTGTAATTTCCGGTTCCAATCTGCGTGATGTACGCATAACTGTCCCCTTTTTTCTGTGTGATCAGGCAAAGCTTCGAATGTACTTTGTAATCGCCCAGTCCATACAAAATCTGGCAGCCGGCATCTTCGAGCCGGTGCGACATCTCAATGTTATTTGCCTCGTCAAACCGTGCCCGCAGTTCCACAAGTACCACCACTTCTTTTCCGTTTTCTGCTGCCTCAATCAGCGCATCAATGATCTTGCTCCGGTCTGCGACACGATACAATGTCATTTTGATGGATACCACATCCGGGTCTTCCGCTGCATCATTTAACATTTTGATAAACGGTTTCATGCTCTCAAACGGATAGGAAAGCAGAACATCCTTTTTTTCCACCTGTGACAGGATGCTTTCATGCATGGATAATGCCGGAGTCTCCCGCGGACTTCTCTTTTCATAGAACAGTTCTTTCTGATCGCGCAGATAATTCTGCAGCGTAAAAACAAACGAAAGATCCAAAGGCGTCTTTACATTGATGATATGACTGGTTCCAATTTCGAGGAAATTTGACAGTTCCCGTTTTGCTTCATCATTGATCTTACGGCTCAATTCCACCCGGACAGGGTCCAGGCGGACACGTTTTTTGATAAGCTGCTCCATCATATCCCGGTAATCCATATCTTCGTCATACAGATCATGTGCATCAATATCTGCATTCCGTGTCACACGCATAATGGATTTCTCGCGAATAGTATATTTCGGATACAATTTTGAAATAAAATGCAGAATCAATTCCTCAGACAGCATAAAGCATCCCGGTCTGGTCGGTATCTCAATTAGACGTTTGAACACACTGTTGGAACACGGAACAATTCCGGTCTTTTTCTTTCCTTTCTGTGATGTCAGGAGCACGATTGCATACAACTGCTTATTTGCAAGGAATGGAAACGGCTGCTGCTTTCCAATGACCATCGGAGATAAAAACGGTGCAATATGTGCATCAAAATATTGTTCGAGAAGTCTTCCTTCTTCATTGGAAAGACGGTTAAAATTGATAATCCGAATTCCCTTTGGCTCAAGCTCTCCCATGAGCTGTTCATAAATTTTTGCCTTTTTCTTTTCCAGCAGACAGACACGCGCTAAAATTTCTTTTACCTGTTCCTCACTGGTCATTCCGGTCTTGTTTTCAATTACCTTTTCTTTTGCGTTCATCTGCATCATGAGTGTTCCCACACGCACCATGAAAAACTCATCCAGATTTGTCTGGTAAATGGATGCAAAAGTCATGCGTTCTGCCAGCGGTACCCGCGGATTTCCCGCTTCATTTAAAACTCTCTCGTTAAATTGCAGCCAGGACAGTTCTCTGTTTGTATAACATTTTTCGGTCTTCTTCATTTGATTGGTCTCCTGTCTTTTTATCCTCTGCCGGATTATATTTTCTGCCCGTTTCAGCTGCCCTGCCAGCTGATGCCAAAACCGATTCCATATGTGCATGCCCTAATCCTCTGCAAAAAATGCCTGCATAGTTACATTTTCCTTTGCTACCTCCACAAGATTTACACAGCTGTTTCCAATCCGGTCAATATTATGGAGCACATCATTAAACGGAATGGTAAGTTTGGAATCGCACTTTCCCTTTCCCACTCTGGCAATATGGTTTTTGCGCATTTTTTCACCCAGCTGCATGATGTCTTCTTTTTGCCGCATCAGTTCTTTGATATCCATATTCACATCCCCGGAAATCGCCTGAATGCAGCTTCCGTAAATCATCTGGATCTGTTCCATTGCCTTTTTCAGTTCTTTCAAAGCATCTTTGGAATACTTATGTTTTCCTTTATTCTGTTTTGCCACGGTTTCCATGATTTCCCTCGTCAGCTGCCCGATCCGGTCAATATCACAGAGAATGTACTGCATACCGGCACTTTGTGATGCCTGTTCCTCGGTCAGCACACCTCCGGAATACAGTGATGCAAAATAATCATTGACCGAAGCATACAGCTTCTGCAGTATTTTCGCATTTTCTTCTACAAGTTCTGCATTTTCTTTATCAATCTTTCCGTTTCCGTACTGCAGTTTTCCGATCATTTCATCTACAAGTTTTGCGCAGTACATTACTTCTTTTGCCACCAGCTGCAATGCTGCTGCCGGCTGTGCAATCAGCTTGTTATCCAGATATTTCGGATTTTCCAGTGCTTTAGTTCCCATTTCCTTTCCATCCGGTACAAGTTTCATCACAATTTTTACCATCAGAGGAATGAGTGGAATCCAGATCAGCGTCATGACAAGGTTAAATCCCGTATGGGCATTTGCAATCTGCCGTGAAATCACATCGATTTCATTCCCTTTCGGCGAAATGAACTGAATCAGGGCTGCATACGGTTTTACAAGAAACAGGAATAAAATTGCTCCCGAAATATTAAATACACAATGGGCAAACGCCGTCCTTCTGGCATCTTTTGGCTGTCCGATAGATGCCAGCACTGCGGTAATCGTTGTACCGATATTGTCTCCCAACAGAATCGGGATGGCACCTGCCAGTCCGATGATACTGGTCACACCGTCCGGTCCTGCCTGAGCTGCAAAATTCTGTAATACGGCAATCGTTGCACTGCTGCTCTGTACAACAAGTGTCATAACGGCACCCACGCATACCCCAAGAATCGGAATATGGGATACTTTTCCAATCATGTTGACAAAGAATGCACTGGATGCCAATGGTTTCATGACATCGCCCATCGTCTCAATTCCAAGGAATAACAAACCAAATGCGAAAATTGTCTGTCCGATATTTTTCACCTTTTCTTTCTTTGAAATAAAAGAAATAAGAAATCCCGCAAAAATGAACAGATAAATATAATCCGTTATTTTAAATGCAATAATCTGTGCCGTCATGGTCGTACCGATATTGGCACCGAGAATAATGGAGATCGCCTGTGGCAGCGACATCAATCCTGCGCTGACAAAGCCGATTGTCATAACCGTTGTTGCGCTGCTGCTCTGTAACACTGCGGTCGTCAAAGCACCTGCAAGTACACCAAGAATCGGATTTTTTGTAAGCAGGGCAAGGATTTTCTTCATCTTTTCCCCTGCTGCTTTCTGCAGGCACTCGCTCATCATATTCATGCCGTAAATAAAGATTGCCAGACCTCCGACCAGTCCGAAAATAATTTTCATCGTCTCGTTCACTTATGGTTCCTCCCCATTTCTTTTCATAAACTTTACACTCCGTATACTTTTTTTCTGAGATTGTAATAAGTTTATCATCGGAGTGTAAAATCAAACCATCCCAGAATGTAAACCCTGTGTAAAATTTCTGTAATGCTGTAAAATTGCTGTAAATTTGCGTAAAGTCTGTAAAATCCCTGTAAATCGGTATTTTCAGGCTCTATGACTTTAAACCCATTGTAAAAATATTTCCACAATGCTAGAATAAAATAGTTACAAAGGAAAATGTTTTGGAAAGGGAAAACACTATGCTATCATGTCCAAACTGCGGAGGAAATCTCAAATTTGACATTCCTTCCCAGCAACTCTCATGCGAGCATTGTCACACACTGTTTGATCCTTATGATTTTGATGGGAAAACAAGTGATGCCGAAGAATCAAAGACATTCGACGGAGATTACGAGGTCACGATCTTTACCTGTCCGCAGTGTGGCGGTGAAATCTTAAGTACCGACAATGCAGCTGCCGGTTTCTGCAGTTTCTGCGGAGCCTCCACGATTCTTTACAGCAGAATCAGTCACGAAAAACGGCCCAATTATATTATTCCGTTCCAGAAGACAAAGGAACAGTGTAAGGAAGCGTACGCACGCCGTATGAAACATTCCATTTTTGCGCCAAAAGAACTCCGCGATCCTTCTTATATCGATAGTTTCCGCGGAATTTACATGCCTTACTGGGCATTTTATATCTCCCAGAAAGGTTCTCTCTCGCTCAATGGGAAAAAGACTTCCCGCCGCGGTGATTATATTATTACCGATCACTACGCACTTACCGGGGATCTGGATGCCTACTACAAAGGTCTTTCCTATGATGCCTCATCCTCTTTTGATGACAATATCAGTGAAGAACTGGCTCCTTATAATTTAAAAGGCATGAAAGCCTTTACCCCCGCCTATTTAAGCGGATTTTACGCGGACACTTCCGATGTGGATGCAAAAGTATATCAGGGCGATGCCGAATACACTGCATCTGCGGAAACAACCGGGCGTATTGCTTCTGACGGGACATTTGCCGGTTTTACCATGGATACCATCCGTCCTGAACAGCTCCATACAAAAACAGAAACCATCGACAGCACCATGTTTCCGGTATGGTTTCTATCCTACCGCAAAAAAGACCGTGTCGCTTATGCAACGGTCAACGGACAGACCGGACTGGTCGTTACGGATATCCCGATTGATCCGAAGCGTTATCTGCTCGGTTCGCTGCTTCTGGCAATTCCGATCTTTGCTCTTTTGGCATGGTCGGCATTTTTACAGCCCTCTTCCCTGGTAATGACTACCCTGCTTTTGTCACTGCTTTCCATCGGTGTCTATTGTTACGAATGCGTTTCTATCCACCAAAAAGATACCGGGGCAAATGACCGGGGCAAAATGTTCATCCAATCGAAGAAAGCTTCTGCTGCAGACAAACCGAAAACCCCTGAAGCCCAGCCGAAGCCTGCCGCAAAAACAAATCCGCTTGGCTGGATTCTTCCGCTCTGTGCTGCGGTACTTTCGTTTGGGATATGGTTCCTGCATCCGGTATCGGATCTCTACTATTACGGAGCCGCAATTCTTTCCATGGCTGCCATCCTCGTGTCGTTCATCAGTATTATCCATGCGTATAATCTGTTGTCCACCCGCCGGCTGCCACAATTTGACAAACAGGGAGGTGATGACCGTGCGTAAAATAAAACGTATCCTTACGGCATTTGTATTTTGTCTGATACTCTCCGCCAGCACCATACCGGTTTGTGCATCCGCAGTTTCCGCTTCCAATGAGGAAACCGGCTACGTTTATGTGCTGGATGATTCTGCGGATTTTCTGACAGACTCCCAGGAAAACAGTCTGCAAAAGCAGCTGTATGATCTGACCGCATACTGTAATGTGGCTTTTGTAACCACAACCGAACACAGTAAATCTTCCACCGAAGATTTTGCTGCAGATTATTTCGATGATGTCTTTGGTCCGCATGCCAACGGTACGATCTTCGTCATTGACCGCTGCCTGAATGAGATTTATCTCTACAGCGATGGACAGGCGCACAAAATCATCACCAATTCCCGCGCACGTTCAATTACCGATAACACTTATACCTACGCGCGCGATAAGAATTATTATACCTGTGCATACAAGGTCTTTACCCAGATCGAAACGCTGATGCAGGGCAAACGAATTGCAGAACCGATGCGCTACCTCTGCAGTGCGCTGCTGGCCATTGTTGCTGCACTGTTTCTCAATCTCTTTTTTGCGCTGTGGAGTTCACGTTCCCACAAGGCAGACCGCAGACAGGTGATGACCGGATTGTATGCACAGATGCAGATCCATAACCCACGCACACAATTCATCCGCCAGACACGCACCTACAGTCCGGTATCTTCCGGCAGCAGCGGCGGTGGACATTCCGGCGGCGGTGGCGGTGGTGGCGGCCACTCCGGTGGTGGTGGCGGTCACAGTATATAATCCTGTAGAAAATGCGCATTTGTGGTAAAACAGTGCTTTAAAAAATGCGCATTTGTGGTAAAATAACAATATAAAAAATGCGCATTTGTAGGAGATGTTTATGTTTAAGCGAAAAATATATGACAAGCTCTTAGCCTGGAAGCAGGAATCTGCAGGAAAAACAGCACTATTGATAGAAGGAGCCCGTCGAATTGGGAAATCTACTGTTGTGGAAGAATTTGCGAAAAATGAATATGACAGTTATATTCTGATTGACTTTTCCACGGCATCCAAAAATGTCCGTGAACTTTTTGAAGATGTTTCCGATTTAAATTATCTGTTTTTACAATTACAATTTCAATACAGAACCGATCTGATAGAACGAAAATCACTGATTATTTTTGATGAAGTACAACTTTGCCCACTGGCAAGGCAGGCAATTAAATCGCTGGTCAAAGATCATCGCTATGATTACATTGAAACAGGTTCCCTGATTTCCATCAAAAAAAATGTGCAAAATATACTTATTCCAAGCGAAGAGCGAAAAATAAGTATGTTTCCGATGGATTATGAAGAGTTTTTATGGGCGCTAGGCGATACCACAACTCCGGTTCTTTTGCAAAAATTATTTACCGCTCAAAAACCGGCAGGCGAGAGCATGAATCGAAAACTCCTTCGGGATTTCCGTCTATATATGCTGGTTGGCGGAATGCCACAGGCTATAGATGAATATATCCAGACGAACAATTTTCGCAAAGTGGATGCTATAAAACGTGATATTTTAAGTTTATATGAGGATGATTTTAAGAAAATAGATGCAACCGGAAAACTCTCTCTTTTATTTGACTCCATTCCAGCACAGCTGAACAAAAATGCTTCCCGCTATCAGGTATCCAGCGTTCTCTCCAATGAAAGAGCTGACACAATTTTAGAACTGATTGCAGAACTGAAAGATTCCAAAACTGTTCTCGTATCCTATCATGCAAATGATCCAAATGCCGGCATGGCAACCAACAAAGATTTATCAAAATTCAAGTTGTTTCTCTGTGATACCGGATTATTTACGACTTTAATGTTCAAAGATAAGGATTTTACAGAAAATATTATTTATGAAAAACTTTTAAACGACAAACTTGGAACGAATCTTGGATATCTGTATGAAAATGTCGTGGCACAACTTCTGCATTCCAATGGAAACGAGCTGTTTTACCATACATTTATGAACAAAACTTCACATCATAACTATGAGATTGATTTTCTTCTTGCACAAAAAAATAAAGTTTGCCCGATAGAAGTAAAATCATCCGGTTATAAAACGCATAAATCTCTGGATGCATTTTCACTGAAATATTCCGACCGTATTCTACAGAAATATCTGGTATACACCAAAGATTTCTGCAAAGACGGCGATATTATATGTCTTCCAATTTATATGGTTCCTTTTATAAATCAGAGCAGCTTCCGCAGCCCCTTCGGGTAATGATTCTTCATCACAGAACCCGCAAGTTTGCCCCAGCCGAAGCTGTATCCATCTACCGTGATCAGATACCAGCCCTTCTCCCCTTCTGCCGGAAACGTCTGCCCGGACAGATACGCGCGTGCTTCATCTACAGACAGATTCCAGCTGTGGCATGCTTCCAGCGGAGAAATTGCAAGTGCCAGTGCGTGTGCCGGTTCCAGCCGGTTCTTTTTAACCGTACCTAAATGCAGGCCCGGACGCAGCACATGCAGCCGTCTGGTTGCCGGCATATGTTCCGGCATCAGATACAGCTGCTCTCCAAAAAGAAACAGCCTCCCGGCATCATCTGCCGGTATCTTTCCAAGAAACTCCTGTAATCCTGCAAGATACGCTTTTGCTTCTCCCTTTGCCAGCGGTTTTTCTTCTCCATTCGCACAATATCCCCGGTAATTTTCCGAAACGGTTCCCTCTTTTTCCAGAACCGCAACGAAATGTCCCTCTCCGTGCAGATGATGCGGAAATAACCGGATCGTATCGCCAATCTCCGCTGCCGGATGTTTTGTCCATGCCGCTACACCGTCTGCCATTCCCGGATATTTTTTCACCGGCACAATATGAAACTGCGGATGCTGTTCCAGAAAACGGCTGATCGTTCCCTCGTTTTCCTCCGGTGCAAAGGTACAGGTAGAGTAAACCATACGTCCTCCCGGCCGGAGCATGGAGGCCGCACATGCAAGAATTTCCTGCTGCCGCGCCGCACAGACCTGAACATTTTCAGGACTCCACTCCTCACACGCCTGTTCATTTTTACGAAACATTCCTTCCCCGGAACACGGAGCATCTACCATGATCCGGTCAAAATATTCCGTAAACATTCCCGCAAGTGTCTGCGGACTCTCGTTTGTCACCATCACATTTTTTACACCCATCCGTTCCATATTCTCGGAAAGAATCTTTGCCCGCGCCGGATGAATCTCATTGCTGACAAGGAGCCCTTTTCCCTGCATCGCTGCCGCAATCTGTGTACTTTTGCCCCCCGGTGCCGCACATAAATCCAGAACTTTTTCGCCCGGCTGCGCATCCAGATATGCAGCCGGCGCCATGGCGCTCGGCTCCTGAATATAGTACACGCCCGCCTCGTGATACGGATGTTTTCCCGGCTGATCTTCCTTTTCGTAATAAAACCCGTTCGCTTCCCATGGCACCGGCTGCAGGTGAAAGGAAGTTTCCTCAGCAAACCGATTCCGGTCAGTTTTTGACGGATTGATCCGCAGCGCCTGATAACGCGCATCTTCGTAACTGTTTAGAAATGCCGGGTATTCTTCATCCAGCATTTGTTTCATTCGATCTAAAAAAAGTTGTGGAAGCATATCATTTCTCCTAAAGTTCTCCTAAAGTTTTCCAAAAAAACTTGGAAAAATATCCAACAAATAGTAAAATATAAATATGATAAAACGAAAGTACATGAGAACAAGACAATTAAAACCGGGCATGAAGCTCGATCATCCGGTCGTTGACCGTCTGGGACGTAATCTCGTTGCCAGAGGTGCCGAACTGGATGATTATATGATTGATTCCCTGTTGAAACTGGGTATTATGTCTGTTTACATCCAGGAGGGGGAAGAAGAGGAAAACCCAGAACAGGTTCCTGCTTCTCCAAAAGCAGAAAAAAATATCGAACGGCTCCGTACCGAAGACCGCGCAAAAGTTACTCTTTCTGCCAGTATCCGTGAACGTGTCTCTACCGGTATTCAGTTTATCTACAACAATACAACCTCCGAGGAAATGGTTGCCACCACAGAGAGCATTGCCGATGATCTGATGCGTTCCATTAAAAGCAATGATGCCATCGCAATTGATATCTCCACACTCAAAACCAGTGACGAATACACATTCAAACACAGCGTGGATGTAGCAACCATTTCCATGATCGTTGCCAAGCAGCAGGGACTCTCTCCCGAAGAAGTACGGGAAATCGGTGTCTGTGGTTTGCTGCACGACATTGGAAAAACCAAAATTCCAAATGCTATCTTAAACAAGCCGGGCAAACTCAATGATGACGAATTTGCCATTATGCGGCAGCACTCGACATACAGTTACAACATGATCAAGGATCGTGCGGAATTTTCTCCGGCTGTCTGCCTTGGTGTTTTGCAACACCATGAAAAGATCAATGGAAGCGGATACCCGATGGGTGTGTCTGCGGAGAAAATCTGCCCCTATGCCAAGATTCTGTCCGTAGCGGATATCTATGATGCCCTGGTTACCGAACGCCCCTATAAAAAAGCCTATTCCCAGAGAGATGCCGTGGAAATGATTATGTCCATGACCATGGAACTCGACATAACTGCCATGAAGAGCTTCCTTGAAAGCATGATTCTATATCCGGTAGACAGCATCGTGGAACTGAGTAACGGCGAACAGGCGCGTGTGGTCAAAAATATTCCGCACTATATTCTCCGTCCTGTGGTTGTCGGGCTTACCAGCGGTAATGTTTACAACCTTGGAGAAGATATCAATTGTGCCAATATCATCATTCTTTAAACAACAGGGAACAGCTTTCGCTGTTCCTTTTTTATTGTGTTATCTCTTCACTTTCAAAAGGCTGTGCCGTCTCCGGCAGAAACGCATCGTAAATATCCACATGATCATAGATACAGCGCCAGCTGCTGGTGGACCCTGCAGTCACACAGATATACTCTTTTCCATCCGGTGTCTGTGCCATACTTGCCGCACAGCTTCCGGACTGATTCACAAAGCCAGTCTTTGCCCCGATAATTTCACTGTGTGTATCCTTATCTTCAATTCTCCGCAAAAACCAGTTGGATATTGTAATCCCATCTGGATGTGGTTTGGATTTTGATGTCGTATAGGTTCGCGTTCCAAGAACTTCCCTGCACAGATCATTGTCCATTGCGGCTTTTAAAATCATTGCCATATCATACGGCGTACTGTAATGGTCATCATTGTATATGCCGACACAGTTGGTAAAATGTGTGGTCTCCGACAATCCCATTTTTTCCAGTTCCTGATTCATCATATCCACAAATGCTTCCTGTGAACCGGCCACATAAGTTGCCAGAGAAACCGCAGAATCTGCCCCTGATGGCAAAATGGTTCCATAAAACAGATCCCTTACCGTTACCTGCTCATCCACTTCGTATCCGGTATTGCTGCAGTCATTACTATAACTGAAATCTGTGGCATCAATACTGATGGTAACCAGCTCGTCCAGCTGCTCTGGCTTAATATTTTCCGCTGCTACCAGCACGGTAAAGATTTTGGTCATAGATGCTGGAATCATACGTTTCAATGCATCTTTTCCAGCCAGAATCGTTCCGGCATCCACATCAATGAGAATTCCCTGCTTGCTGACAACGGACTTCGGAAGCGATTTTGTCTCTGCGGTCTCCGTAGCGGAATAATCAAATACTTCCTCTGTTTCCGTCGGTATTTCCGATGCCTGCTCCTGCTGCGTCGGCTCAATCATCTTTGGATCTTTTTTGTTCTTTCCCTTTTTCCCCAGCACAACTGCCAATACCAGAACAACTGCTAAAATTACAACTGCTGCAACGGCTATGTACCATCTGTTTTTTCGTTTCTGCATTTTCTTATCTCCTGTCCTGCCTGAATTGCTCTTTTGTATCATAGCACTTTTCGGCTATAAATTGCAATCCATCAGATACAAACGAGACGCAAAATCCGGAAAATACCGTACGTTCTCATTATACCCGGTGCCTCCGAATGCCGGGTGCAAATGTACACCTCCATACATCAGGGCATCCCCGTATGCACAGAAATCCTCCGTTTCCCCATCCATCTTTACAAATTTCGCCAGCAGATGATGTGTCATGGAATCCGGGCGGATATGTACCGGAGCAACCGTGTTGACCAGATCCCCAAACTCCAGAATACTGTACGTTAACGCGCGGTTGGTAAAATGGTACCGCTTCTCTTTTGCAAGTCCTTTGGGATAATACGCATGAAACTGTGTATTCGGTTCCGCAAGTTTCTGCATCAGCATGCCGACTGCCTGTGTCTGATCTTCTGAAACACAGGTCCATTCTGTGAGATTTCCGTCAGCAAATGTCCGCCCACGATAAAATGTGCCCTGCTGCAATACACTACGCCACTTCCTGTACAGTGCAATCTGTGCCCTGATCTCCTCAAGTTCCTCTCTGGTACAGTCACAGAAATTACATTCATACCCCAGCACTGCGAATGCGGCAACTGCAAAGCGGGTCGTAAGCGGTGTCCGGCGCAGCGTCTGATGGTTCGGACACGCAGATACATGTGCACTCACCGTCGAGAGCGGATACCCGTAACTGTAATTTGTCTGTATGTCCGCCCTGCAACAGGCATCTGTGTCATCGCTTCCCCAGATCTGCGGAAAATAGCACAAAATGCCGGGATCAAAACGGTTTCCGCCTGCTGCACACCCTTCAAATAAAATTTCCGGAAAACGACAGGTCAGTTCCTCCATGCACCGGTACAGTCCCAGCACATAACGATGTGCCACCTCTCCCTGCTGTGCGGCCGGCAGGCTCTGTGAATAATAATCGGAAAACGTCCGGTTCATATCCCACTTCACATAAGAAACCGGTGCCGAAGAAAAGACCTTTGTCATACTGGCAATGATATACTCCTGCACTTCTCTCCTGCCAAGATCCAGAATTCTCTGGTTTCGTCCTTCTGCATGTGGTTTTCCGGGAATTTCAATGGTCCAGTCCGGATGCTTCCGGTAAAGGTCACTGTCCACACTGACCATCTCCGGCTCTACCCAGATCCCAAAAGAAAGCCCCAGATCTGTAATTTTTTTGGCAAGGCGCGATAAGCCGCCGGGCAGTTTTTTTGTATTCGGCACCCAGTCTCCCAATGAAGAAGTGTCATCGTTTCGTCTGCCAAACCAGCCGTCATCCACCACAAACAATTCGATTCCGGCATCTTTTCCCGCCTTTGCCAGCTTTAAGAGCCTGCTCTCACTGATATCAAAATAGCAGGCCTCCCAGCTGTTTAAAAGTACCGGGCGCGGCCTGTTTTTCCAATATCCGCGCACGATATGCTCCCGGATAAACGCATGCATCCGCCGGCTCATGCCTCCCCATCCATCCGGTGCATAGGTCATAAAGGCCTCCGGTGCCTGAAACTGTGCTCCCGGCTCCAGTTTCCACGAAAATTCCCGTGGATTGATCCCCGTAAGAAGCCGGAGTTTTCCAAAACTGCTGACCTCCGCAGTCTCACAGTGATTTCCACTGTAGATCAGATGAAATCCGTAACAGTCTCCCCGATCTTCTCCCGTTTTCGGACGGCTCAGCATCACAAACGAATTTGCCCGGCTCGACGTGGTTCCGGTAAAAGAATCATTGACAATTCTGCCACCGGTCAGCGTCTGGTCACAGCGGTGCATCTCCCGCGCCCATGCGCCGCAAAATGTCGTAAAAATATAATCACTGTCATCAAAATCCAGCTGCAGACTCATCAGACGGGTAAGCTGTACATCCTGACTGCTGGCATTGACAATCTTCGCACTCCGTCCGATCACATCTGCCGCCTCATAGACATAGTAGTAGAGCAACAGCTTCAGATCATACTGCCGGTCCACCATTGTCACACACAGCTGTTGCACTTCTCCCGCACTTCCATAGGAACCCGGAAGTCCGTCCAGCGCATCTTTTTTCCCGGTAATAACGGCATCTTCATAGCGGAAATCCAGAGTCTTTGCCCCATCATAAAGAATGGCCTCAACAAACGGCTCACGGATATCGCCCTTTCCGTACGAAGACATTTCCAGCCGCACATCCTCCAGCGAAAAACCGGCATGCTCTTTTTCACAGATATTCACATTTCCCGGTGCAAACACATGCTTTTCCACAAGAATTTCAAGATCATCCGGATGTTCGATATGAATAGTTCTCCCGTAATACAGATGCTCCGGATGTCCCCCCGGCAGAATGGAAAATGCATATGTTGTATGTGCCGTATCCAGTACGAATGCCTGTCCAATTTTACGAATCATAGCTGTCATCCTTTCTTTTAGCAGTTCTCCTGATTTTTAATTGCTGCATTAATCTCCTGCAGCTTTTTCTCTGTCAAAATATATTTTTTCCGAAATACCAATACCGCGATGAAAAGACCGATCATCGGAATTCCCGCCATCGTCAGCCGCAGTCCCAGCACCGAAGAATCCGCTGCACGCGCAACAACCGCCGCACTTGTATCCTGCTTGAGGTTACAGAGAGACAGACAGATCGCTGCGATCAGCACGGCAACTCCCGAAGCCAGTTTCACAACAAACGTCTGCATGGAAAAAATCACACTTTCATCACGGCGGTGATTTTTCATTTCCCCATAATCTACCGTATTTGCCAGAAATACTGTGGTAAGCACGGTCAGCATGCCAAATGCCGCAAAGATCAAAAATCCCGGCACCACCAGGGCTCCAAGCACAGTATGACCGCCAATCATCAGCACAAGCAGAATCGCATACCCTGCGATTGCCATTCCAAAGCTCAGGTAGAACACACGGATACTGCTCATAAACTTCCGCAGCAGCGGAAACAATACCATCATGGACAAAATCTGTACTGCTCCGCCAAATGTACTAAAAAGTGTATAGCTGTTATACCAGCTCTCCCCACTCACATCATACTTGAAAAAATACAACAGCAGATTGGACGTAATATACAAAGAGCAGTTAATCAGTACAATGGTGATGACAACCGTCATTGCCTGATCGTTGTGAATCAGCGCCGAAAACATCTGCCGTACGGTCGGCGTTTCCATATGAACCGTGGATTTTTCCCGGATCGTCAGACAGGTGATCGTAATAAACAGCACAAACAATACCGCAACAATAAGTGCAAACCAGCGGAAACCCGTGCGCTCATTTCCCTGTCCCAGCATATACACACATTTCATCGTAATAATCGTAACGAGAGCGGAACCGACACCCGAACAGGAACGCGCCATAGTTGTTAAATTTTCGCGCTCTTTTCCGCCTTCTGTAAATGCCGGAATCATCGACCAGAAAGGAATGTCCATCATGGTATAGGTGACTCCCCACACAACATAAGTAATGGCTGCATATGCCACAATCCCACTTCCATTCCATGCCGGCGGTGCGGCAAACATCAGATACAGCACGATCGCATTGCACAGGGTTCCAACCAGAAGCCATGGACGGAATTTTCCCCAGCGTGTTCTGGTTTTTGCAACAATTACTCCCATAATCGGATCGTTAAATGCATCAAACACCCGCGCTGCCATGAGAATAATTCCCATTGCCATCGCACTTACTCCGAGAACATCCTGATAATAATACAGAATATAGCTCGCCGAAAGCATATATACCATATCTTTTCCGACAGCCCCCAGGCCGAATGCCGTTTTTTCTTTTGCTGATAATTTCATTGTATTTCCCCCTTACTCTTCCCGTGCCACCTGAAAATGTTCACAGATTTTCCCCGTCTGCGCATTTTCAATTGTCAAAATTCCTTCTCCGGCCTGTCCGGTCGTCTTTACATAAGTACCACCCATACCTCCCTGTAAACATATGGTCTTTGGACCGATCAGTTCCAGAACACCTTTCACTTCAAACTGCACCGGTTCATTGAAAAATCCCAGCACATTTCCATTTTCATCCAGTGCCCGGATACGAACCGCCGCCATATCATAGGTTCTGCCTTCGGTCAGGTTATGTGCACTTACCTTCACCTCCAGATGTGCCTGCTGCATCGGCTCTTTGATCACGGTCTTTACCACTTTTCCGTCCCTGACAGCCTCAAACTTATAGACCGTGGAAGTCGTCCCCCAGTCCCCGACATATCGTGTGTAAAGCGCAACCGCATCCTTTGGTTTCATGTGATAGCAGACCATCAGCCGCAATGCCAGAAGGTAGAACTTTGCCGGAAGATTGTTCAGCCCGTAATACGCCGTCATGTTAAGCAGCTGCCCCATCAGTCTGGCCTGTTTCGGTTTCATTGGCTCATTTTCGACAATCGCATTTCCGATAAAGTCATTCACAGGAATCGGTCCATGCGCCAGTGCACGATATGGGGAGTCCTCCCGATGATACTCTTTGATTAATTTAGAGTTTTTGTACATCCGCACGGCATCCGCATTTGTAATCATCCAGTTTCCGCTGCGATTTCCGCCCGGATGCTCTCCGATATCCATCGAAGAACTCAGTTCTAAAACCGGTGTATCTTCCTGCTGACTGCTATACACCGCCGCCGCAAGTTTCGGGTTGCGGAACATATCCATCACGCCATGGTAACAGATCCGGTCACCGCTGCCAAAATCCTTGTGCGTATTATAATCAAACATACACCAGCCAAAACTTCCTGCAATATCCGGCTCCTGTGCCACCGCATTTAATACATTTGCATGACGGATTGCATGCTCCGTCCGGTGTTCCTCATCGTCAAACGGCTTGGTCGGAAACATATGCCCGTTATACTCACTGATCAGATACGGTTTTTTCATATCCGGTGTAACTTTTCGTTTCGGATTACACCCCGGATGTCTGCCATCGTGAAGAAAATCGTTGTATGTATAAACATCCTCCAGAAGATGGCTTTTCTTTAGCATCCGCACTCCGCCGGTTGCACGCGTATCGTCCAGTTCATGTGCCACCCGGTTTGTTTCCCTGTAAAAAACATCGTCATCCTGTGATTCATTAATCCGCACGCCCCAGAGAATAATGGAAGGATGATTGCGGTACTGCACGATCATTTCCTTTAAATTCTGCACCGCCTGCCGCTTCCATTCTTCATCCCCGATGTGCTGCCACCCCGGAAACTCGGTAAACACAAGCAGACCAATTTCATCACAACGGCGGATAAAATCCTGCGACTGCGGATAATGGGAAGTGCGCACAGCATTCACGCCAAGTTCTTTTTTGAGAATATCGGCATCGAAAATCTGCATGGATGCCGGTGCTGCATATCCCACATACGGATAACTCTGATGACGGTTTAATCCACGAAGCCGCAATTTCTTTCCGTTCAGATAAAAACCATCTTTCCGGAATCCGGCTTCCCGAAACCCTGTGATATCCACACGCGCATCTATCATTTCCCCATTTTTCCACAAACTTGTCCGGATTTCATACAAATGTGGATTTTCCGGTTCCCACAAACAGATCTCCTGCACTGGAAAAACGGTTTGCACATTTGTCTGTTTTACCGGCTTCTGTCCCAGGGGACTATATGCACCCTCGCCTTTTTTGCGGATTTCCTGCTGCAACGTTATCCCATCCGAAATATTCTGTACCGTAATCTCTGTAGTCACCTGCAGAGGATGTATCTGTGGCTTGACAAATACATCTGCAAGATGTGTCTTATTTCTCACCTGCACGTAAACCTCACGATACATCCCGCCAAAAGTCATGTAATCTATGGCATATCCGAACGGCGGAATATTCAAATTTTCCCGGCTGTCGACACGCACCGCAAGTACATTGTCCTCCCCATATTTCAGGTATTTTGCAAGTTCCACGGAAAATGCCGTATAACCGCAATGGTGCGCTTTCACTTCTGTCCCATTGACATAAACAACCGCATCATGCGCCACGCCCTCAAAGGTCAGTTCCACACTTTTCCCCTGCCACGCTTCCGACGCCATAAAATGTCTGCGATATCCACACAGCATCTGATATGCATGCTCATCAAAGTAATGATACGGAAGCTCTTTGCAGGTATGCGGCAGCCGCACATCCTCCATCTCATTTTCCGGATATACTGCCTCTTTCATGGCTTCTTCCCATGTTTCGGCAAATTTCCAGTCATTGTTCCAATACAACCTCTCCATGCTTCTTTATGCTCCCCTTTCGTTTTACCTCTCCGAAGCAATTCCATACATCAGAATCCCGACAACCTCCTGCAATGCCTGCGCATAAGTAATTTCATTCTGCAGCAGGATATCGCGCTGGAAAAACTGCTCTAACGATGCTTCCAGCATCATCTTTAAAATCGGAATCCGGACCGGACGGATCACACCTTCCTGCATGCCCTGTTCCAACAGGGCAATGGTCGTTTCCCAGCCTGTTTCGAGCCGTACTTCCACCTGATGATAAATCTCCGGATATTTTTCTTTTAACTGATATAACTGTCGAAAATCCACATCCTGATAACATTCCGGCATCACACCAAGGATTGTGTGAATCTTTTGCAGGGTATCCATCTCCTGATTCTCTACGATCTTCTGCTCACTGTCCTTGATCCGGTCAAACAAATAGTCCACCGTTTCCAGAAACAAAGCCTCCTTATCACGAAACACTTGATAAATCGTTTTTTTACTGATCCCTAAAATCTTTGCAATATCATCCATCGTAAATTTCAAACCCTTTTGATTGAATGCCTGCAACGTTCCCTGCATAATGTTCTCTTTCAGTTCTTTATTCATTCTTTTCATCCTTTCTGCCGGAAGGAAACTATTTTCTTTATTTCAGTTTCCATTATAGTAGCATGTTCTTTTTCTTCCTTCAAGAAACTAAATGCCCAAAAATCGTTTCCGATTTTTGGGCACATTTTTTACGCTGCGTTTTATCCCCGCATCAATTCCCTGCGCACCGTTTTTCTCACAAAATAAAAACAGATGACCTGCATCACAATCGTGATGATCCAGGATGCCGGATAAGAAATAAACAGGAAGTACAACGATTTGTGATGTGGGAAAAATCCAAAAATCCAGAGAATTCTCGTTCCGACCGTACCGATCACCGACAGGATCATCGGCACTGCCGAATGTCCCATCCCCCGCAGTGCTCCGGGAAACAAATCCATAATGCCACACAGAAAATACGGCACTGTTGTAATGGCAAGAATCTCCATGCCGCTCTCGATCACATCCTTTTCTCTCGTATATATACTAAGTACCTGCGGTCCGAAAAACCATGCGCCACATCCCAGCAGCAGGGAAACACTGACCGTAAGAATCAGACAGTCGATCAGCACACGATCCATACGTTTATATTTTCCCACACCATAATTCTGACTCGTAAAACTCATACATGCCTGTGTAATGGAATTTACCGACATATACAAAAATCCCAAAATATTATTTGCCGCTGTATACCCCGCCATCGCCGTATCTCCGAAGGAATTCACGGAAGACTGCAGCAGCGCGTTTGAAAAGTTAATAACCGTACTTTGAATCCCGGCAGGAATTCCCACCTGAAAAATCTGCAGCAGATAAACCTTTTTTATTTTCAACTTCGAAAAACGCAGCTGATAGCAGCTGTCGGTGCGGTACAGGCATAACAAAACCAGAATGCAGGAGATCATCTGTGCCGTAATCGTCGCAGTAGCTACGCCTGCCACACCCAGATGAAAACCGATCACAAGAATCAGATCCAGCAGCGCATTGGCACATCCGGAAATCACCAGAAACAACAACGGCCGCTTGGTATCTCCCACCGCACGCAGAATCGCTGCCCCATAATTATAGAGCATAAAAAACGGCATTCCCAGAAAATAAATCCGCATGTAAAGGGTTGACTGTGCAATGACATTGTCCGGCGTTCCCATAAGAAGCAGCGCACCTTTTGCACTGATTACCCCGATTCCAGCCATGAGAATTCCGCTGATCAGTGCCAGCAGAATGGCGGTATGTACCGTGTCTGACATTTCTTTTTCCCTGCCGGACGCAAAAAAACGTGCCGCAAGCACGTTAGCCCCCAGCGAAATTCCGATAAACAGATTGGTGAACACGTTGATGAGTGCCGTGGTCGATCCCACTGCCGCCAGTGCCTGTTTTCCCGTAAAATGCCCCACAACAATGATATCCACCGCATTGAACATCAGCTGTAAAATTCCAGACAGCATGAGTGGGAGTGCAAACGAGATCAGTTTATCCATGATCGAACCATTGCACATATCTATTTCATATTTGTTTGTTTTCAAATTTTCTCTATCCCCTTTCTGGTTCTGTTATCCCTCTGAGCCATAAAATACGCCGCTACTGGCGGCGTAGTTGTTTGTCCTTATACATTCTCTGATCTGCGATCTCGATCAGTTCCATTATATTTTCATATTTTCCCACAGCATATCCCACGGAGGCAGATACCGGAATCTCACTGTTTTTCTGAATCGGCTTCATCACCTGCCTCCACTTTTCAATGACATCTTCTGCAATCTCCTGTGTCCCATCCGGAATAATCATAAGAAATTCATCCCCACCGTAACGGTAAGCATTGGTTTCCTCACTCGTCACTGCTGCCCGAATGGATCCCGCAATTTTGGCAATCAGCTGGTCTCCGTACAAATGACCAAACGTATCGTTTACATATTTCAACTGGTTGACATCCCAATAAATAACCGCAACCGGACGTTCTTTTGGCTCCATATGTTCCACTGTTTCAAGCAATTTATTTTTGCTGTAAAGTCCTGTCATATCATCCATGGAAGCCGCCTGTACCATACGCATTGCATTTTCCATGGACTTGCGCACAATACTGTTTACACTGTTACTTACATAATAAAATGCAGATTCCCACCACACGGAACACAAAAATATTCTGTGTCACATCCTCCAGCTTTGTCTGCCTTTAGTATAACATATTCCTGCATGAGTTTCACTACTTTGATGAACTTATAAATTCATCAGGAAAATTTTCCCTAACTTTTTGTCAGTGTTCTGCCATTTTTTCTATCGTGCCATGCATAACGGAATCAGTCCCTGCAAATGAAACTTCGTCTATGATTTTACATACCACATCAATAACCTTTGTAAGACTTACTTCTTCATCACGACGTAATTTTGTCATCGTGTTAGGAGCAATTTCTGCCTTTTTACGCAAATCAGATTTGCTCATTTTTTTATCCACTAATAATTTCCATAATTTGTTATATGACACAGCCATAGTATTCGCTCCTACCTATTCACATAAATCTTTTTCTGCTTCATATCTACCTTTGCAACAGCACCATACTGTAACGCACATCGTGGCATAGCATGTCCGAAATTCACATTATAAACAATCGGAAGTTTCTCATTGTCTATCACTCTAATAAGAATATCTTTATATTCCTGATAATAAGCTTCATCCTGTGGTTTTCCAACTAATATACCATTTACCACGTCAAATACTCCCTTTTCTTTCAGTAATAACACTTCTCTTTCAAACAATTCAGGAGTCGGTTTTTCTTCGCAGGTTTCTATAAATAGAATTTTCCCAATCCACTCTTCCTTATTTGGAAACAGATCATATCCGTCACAAACTTCCTTTTCATCTTCATATCTGCTATTGGTCAATATATCATAAAGGCTTTCCAAACATCCACCTAATAATCCTCCTTGGAAAATTTCACTTCCCTGGAGAAGTTCAAACCCACGTTCTTCCTTATGAGCTTTTCTTTCTGTCCCTATTGCGGCTCTTGAAAAATCTTCTCTTTCTTCATACCAAATATCACTGGATATAATTTCATCAAATTCATTACCTTCCAAATAACTCTCAAATGCCCTTTTGGTATATGGTAACATCTCATCTGCAATTTCTCCCAAATCACAAATAAAGTTTGGTCCGTAATAAGTAGACAAGCCCAGTTTATAAAACATCAAATGATTGATCGTAGTATCTGAGAATCCTGTAAATAATTTTGGATGCTCCTCTACCGCTTTTATAAACTCTTCATCTTCCATCAGATAAGGCAAAAGTCTGTATGTATCATCACCACCAATTGCACAAATAATCCCTGCAATAGAATTATCCAGAAATGCATCTTTTAAGTCTTTCGCCCTTGCTTGCGGGTGAGTTTGCAAATATTCAATACCCTTCAAAGCATTTGGCATAAATACCGGCTCCAAACCATATTCTTTTAATCTCTTTACGCCAATCTCAATATTATGACTGCAGAATTCTTCACCAAGCATTCCACTTGACAAACTTACAATCGCTACTTTGTCACCTTTTCTTAATTTTCTTGCATATTGCATAACTACAATCCTTCCTTAGATAAAACAATATTAATTTTTATCCGCACGCTGCTTCCCCTTAAATTCCTTCTCTATATAACAATGTTCCTGTTTGGCAATCAACTTAAAACTCTAAATTGGACATTCAGATTCCATTTCGTTACAGCTGCTTTCAAAGTCCAGTTCGATAATATATGGCATCCAATCTATAATTCGCAGAAAATCTTCACAGCCAAAATTACTATCATAAAAATTCAATATCGTACTAAGGGCAGTACCATGGGTTCCTATAACAATATCTTTATCCGTATTATCTGATAAAATCTCATTCAGTGCCTCTATGTTACGATTTTGCACCATAGCAATGCACTCTCCACCCTCTTCATGATAATTATGATCAGCCCATCGTTTCTGGAACATTCCGTGATTGTTTCCATCAGGTCCTTTTTCGCGCTCCCTCAATCTCTCATCTGTTATAATCTCTTTTGTGAAAAAATCTGCTGCCTCTGCAATGGTATCCATACTACGTTTATACGGACTACAATAAAACGCATCTATTTTCTTGTCCTTCAAAAATTCCAGCACAATTGCAGAATCTTTCTTCCCCTCTTCCGTCAAAGGTCTTGTCCTGTCTTCTTCCCATTCGTGTTCCGGCTGTGCGTGACGCACGAAATAAACTCTTGTCATTTGATCAGCTCCATTTCATCTTCCATTTTTACAAATCCATATTTTTCATACAATGGTCGTCCCATCTCTGTCGCCTCTAAAGTAATCTGTGATACGCCCTGTTTCCTTATAACCTTTACCAGTAAATCTAATGTATGAAATGCAATCCCCTGTCTCCGATATGCCGGTGCCGTATACATATTCATAATATAAGCCTTTTTACCTGTTGGATTATGATATGTCGGCATAACCCGATAAAAACTGACACCACCAGCGCCAATAAAGGTTTCGTTATCATACACCAGATATGCAATATGCTCACCAGTTTCTAATGCGTTCTTATAATATTCATAGGATTCTTTTTCCACCAATGACATATCCACATCATTCGATAGTTTATTGGCAGTACGAAGGACGATAATTCTAGTCCTTACAAGTTCATCAATGTCTGCTATGGTTGCTTTTTTATATTCATAGTTTTTCGCCATCACATACTACTCCTCTAAATCTGTTAACCTTTTCGTAAAACAAATAATTCTATTTGCTTCCGCAAACCCCATTTTCAAATGAAACTTATCAAAAATTCTTTTACTGCATCCGTGTGGATACGATAGTTTATTTTTGAAAGTTCTCTCGTTACATCCCATCCAATCGCTAACCGATCTGCTTCATCTTTCTTTAATCGCTGATAATCTTTGATAGCTTTTGTAATTAATCCTCCACTAGATTTTCATTTATATATTTAAAATAAGGTTTCTTATTAACTTCTGTGCTATGTTCCAAATACCATTTAACACTATCCCTCAATCCGTCTTCTAATGATATGGTTTCTGGGTATATTTTGTTTTGACGCGATACATCCAAATAGTACTCATAGTTGTAAAAACTGAAATAATTTCGCTGTTCAATATCTTCATAAACATTTACAAAATCCGGTATTTTTCCTAAGCTTTCATAGCATTTTGTGACCCAATCTTTAATAGAAACTGCTTCAACATTACCAACATTTAAAATATGCTCTTGTGGCTTGTCTTTAATTATTACCTCCATCAACCTGCATAAATCTTTTACATGAAAGAATTGTAATTTCATACTGCCATCTTTAGGTAAATAGAATTTTCTGTCCGCCAAGGCGCAATCAAATACAAAAGCCTCTCTATACACGTTATTCATTGGTCCATATAAATAAGGCGGTCTTAATATATATGCATCTTTCACTCTTTCAAGTAATGCCTTTTCAGCTGCTATTTTATCGGTTCCATATGAACCCCAAAATTTATTTTCGGATTTCTCTGATTCTTCCAGGAATGGCTGAACACCATACTCAGGATAAACAGCACTTGAACTAATCATAATATACTGATCAAAAGAACCCAATTCCTTAACAAAATCAATTATATCGTTATCATTATAGGCTGTTATATCCGCTACAACATCAAAGAATGTATCCTTTAATACACCACCCAAATTATGCCTATCTCCTTCAATGAGTTTTACACCTTGAACTTGTGGCTTAGAATTTCTGTTAAGTACAAAAACTTCATAACCCACATTCACAAAATATTCTGCCACATATTTACTTACAAAAGTTGTTCCGCCTGTCACTAATATCTTTTTCATAAAATTCTCCTTTACACAAAAAATTCGATTGATCAGATTCATAAAACACTATTTTCCGTAATTGTATCATAATCACATAATCCAGAAAAGAAATTAAATTTTCTTTTCCAATCCTTTTACTATCTTATCAAAATCAGATTCTATCGGCTGTGTCTTGTTAAAAATATCATATTCCTGATATGCTTTCTCAACTGCCTGCTTATGGGAAACACGCCCATTACCGACATAAAGCACTCTCCCCTTGGCTTATCTATTCTGCCCATCCCTTATAAATGGTTTCTTGATTTCTTTACTTAACAACGGACTGTATGCTTCTACCTTACGAAATGTGTTTCCTAACATTTCCCGATTCCTGTATTCTCTAATAGCTTCCATATCAAACTCCGCATAAAAAATTCCCTCAGTTTTATCATCAGCCAGCAAAACTGTGTTATCAACACATTTTCCATTTCTATCCCAGCAAATTGGACTATATGCGCAGGAACATCCAGCATTATCTCCATTCGGATTTGCCATAGCAACTGCAACCATATTTTCATAAGCTCTTGTAGAAAGTGCCATGATTCTTGGTTGCATAGAACCGCAATCATTTGGGACAAGAATAACCTCAGCTCCTTTTAACATCAGTATTCTTGCACTTTCTGGGAACTCTCTGTCATAACAAATCATAATACCTAATTGTATTCCTTCAAAATCACACACCTTAAATTCTTTCCCTGATTCAACATCTCTTTCATCTGCGAAATCACAGGTATGCACCTTAGAGTATTTCATCAATATATTGCCCGATTTATTGATAACAAAGGCTGAGTTCTGCGGCTGCTTACTACCTTTTGTAAATGCAGTGAGTACTACACCTATTTTATATTTCTTAGCATACTCACATATTTTGGTAATCCTCATATCATCATCTGCAACACTTTTTTCATATGACATAGGCAAATCGTATCCTGTAATAAAACATTCCGGCAATAAAAGAATATCTGCATGGTTTTCCGAAGCCTCTTCCATTGCCATAATGATAGTTTCAATATTCTTATCTATTTGTTCATTAATAGGACGTTTTTGTAGTATAGCAACCTTGAACATTCACTTTCCCTCCTATAGATAATTCAAAATGTCAGATAAGTTATTAACTTCAATATCGGCTTTTTCACTCTCGTCCATTACAGTCCACAAACTTCCAAATCCCTGTTTTATCCATATCGTTTTCATTCCTAACTGTTTTGCTGGTACAATATCATTATCAATGCGGTCACCAATCATTACAGCATTTTCCGGCTTACAGCCACTTCTTTCCAAAGCAATTTCAAATATACGTCTGTCCGGTTTTGAAACACCTTCTTCTGCTGATGCAATGACTAAATCAATATATTTTCGCACTCCGAGATTTTCTAATCTTTCAGAAGTTCCTAATGGTTGGTTTGCGATTATACCAATTTCATAATTTCTGCTTAACCTTTTCAGGCAATTTTCAGAATCTGTATACAGCTTTTCATATTGTGATTCCCATTTAGGTAGTTCTATCCCCAATTGTTTTGCTATCTCTAAATCACCTTTTTTATTTCTCCTGTATAATGATATCGCATGTTCATAAATTTGTTGCGGAGTTATACCAGATAATTCAGCTATTTTTTTCATCCTATCTTCATAAACGCTACTTTCATCAACCAGCGTCGAACCAACATCAAAAAATAACCATTTTATTTCATCCTTCTTAGGCAAAAATCCTCTTTGTCTCGCTTCTTCTAGCAGTCTTGGTTGAATTTCCGGATATGTCCAATTAAGCGGTAGTTCATTCATAATTGCTATTTTCTCTATCTCACTATGTAAATCTTTTTCAAACGTATGTATCTCCGCGAAAAATAACTTTCCAAAGGTTTCTTTCCCATTAAAGTTGTCTGGCGCCGTCACAGAATAAATACATATCGGATTTATCTCAAAATTAATGGCTCCTGTTTCCTCATACAATTCTCTCTTTGCTGTTTCAAGAATATCCTCACCTTGTTCTCTATGTCCTCCTGGCACTTCCCATGTACTTCTTTCTCTATGCTTACAGAATACCCATTTTCCATTATGTTTTGCAATAATAACTGCAAACTTTAGCATTGAATCATCAATGCTATCATAAAAATTCACTTTGGTCATATAATGCTCCTTATTAAATTTCTTCCATTTATCATTTATTGTTCCCACAAATAGAGCCAAACTAGAGCCTTTTGATAAAACAAATGCCGGAAACCCGCATAAATACAGGCTTTCGGCATTTTAATCCGTTATTCAAACTCTTTTTCGGGTTCAATTTTTCACATAAATCTGCTGTTATTATATTGCAAAACCATATCATTTTGATACGGTTTTGTATGTTATTTATATAGTTGCATTTCTGGTGTACCCAAATTGTACCCACGCTATTTCTGTACACTATTCTTCATTATCAAAGGTATCATTTTTTCCATGAGTGCATCTGCGATACGTCTGCTTTTGTCATCAAGAATTTTCTTCTGTTCATGCGCCCACTCTACAGCCTTAAGCTGATCTTCTAATTTTTCACTTAACAAAACATGATCTTCATCATTCATATGTCTTATTCTCCTGTTACATCTTCAAACAACTTTGCTGACACAATATCCTCAATTTTTTCTCTGAACTGCTTAAGCATTGCTGTATCTCCAACAATAATTTCATCAAAGAATAAACTTCCAGTTGTTTTTCTTAGAATCAAATCTACAGTCCCCGGATTCTTCAATTCATTTCCTTTTATCAAGGACTTCGGACGTGCTTTCTTTGATTCTGAAAAACCTAATGTGCAGTTTCCATCCGCTGTTGCCAGCGAACACACTACCCGATTTTTCCGAAAGCCTTCTTCTACTTGAACATCCGATTTCATTAGTGTCATCATATCCGGCAAAACCTATATTTTTCTTCTTACTGTACCTTTTGCCGACTTCTCATTGTGTCCTGCTTTTGCAAAATCAAAGTCCACTTCCGCAAGCGTTCCATCATAACATTTGCGGAAAAATGTCTTAGCATCTATCTTGGACTGCACACCTGTTAAATGCTGAAAATTATCTTCCTCTGCAGCAATTATATAATAATCATTTTTTTCAAATGCTACCGAACAGATTAGATATTCATAATCAACATAAATGTCTTTATACTGTTTTGCAGCTTTTATCATTTTCTGTCGGGCACGTTCCTTAAAACTTTCCTCTGCCATTTTAGCTCCTTTGTTAAAGAAAAACGGATGACCGAAGCCATCCGCCTTTGATTTTTAGCAGTTTACTCTGTAATGGGAATGAGTTTTAGGCCTTCATCCCGACCACTGGAAACGGGTTTTAAGTCTCCGTTCCGACTATAGTATCTTCTCTTTGTAATTTAAATATACACTATCGTATGCTAAAAGTCAATCTACTGTGAATGTTGTTTTATATCACCTAATCGTTAGTACCATCCTTCTCCATATCATTCATCAATTTATCAAAGTCACTTTCATACAGTGAATCCTGTATAACTCTGTACTTCTCAAATTCACTTTCCGCAAATTCTTTCGCAATAGCTGCAGTAACTTTCCCTTTATCCTGAAGTACTTCTGCATCATTAAATCTAAGAAATGCGTCAAGCTTTGTTTTCCAATCTTCCATAGTCA
>OMGM01000050.1_pt1 | contig 89384 bp, 76 predicted proteins | sample 1645851 | NCBI WGS metagenome assembly OMGM01 (sample SAMEA103958126, study PRJEB25191) | human gut metagenome | reverse complement strand
TCCGCTTCGCTCCGCGTACCGGGTTACGGAAAAGTGCCGTCGCTCCGCGACGATGCCGATGTGGCGATGGTATTTCTACAACCGCTCTTCGGCGGTAGATGCGTGTGCACTGGTGTCACGGGGTAGGCGAACCAACCCCGTGCTAACGTATGAAACCGCTCTTCGGCGGTTTTCCCTCTGCGCAACCTCTTTCTACAACCGCTCTTCGTCGGTTTTCCCTCTGAGCATGCTGATTAGGCGTCGATGTGCGTATAGCGAGAGAGGCAGAAGTTGGAAATTTTTCCAGATTTGGCATAAAAAAACGGTGAACTGTTTGATATTCGGAATAAAACGAGTACCTTTGCAGACCGATTATATCCAAAATTAGCGTTTTATTGTCTCACTGCGAATGCTTTTGGCCGAGCGGAGCAGGAGGCATAACTTGTGTAATTATTTAAAAATTAGAATTTTAAAAGTGGATACTTTAAGTTACAAAACAGTCTCAGCCAATGCTGAAACAGCACAGAAAGAATGGGTTGTGATTGACGCAACAGACCAGGTATTGGGTCGTCTTTGCGCGAAGGTTGCAAAAATTCTTCGCGGCAAATACAAACCAAACTACACACCTCATGCAGATTGTGGTGACAATGTTATTATTATCAACGCAGACAAGGTTGCCTTGACAGGAAAGAAGTGGACAGACCGCGTATATCTTTCTTACACAGGTTATCCTGGTGGTCAGCGTGAGTGCACTCCAGCCATCATGAAGTTGAAGGCAGAGAACAAACATATCAAGCCGGGAATGAACCCATTGTTCATCAAGGTTATGAAGGGTATGCTTCCAAAGAACCGTCTTGGACGTCGCTTGATCGAGAACATGCATGTGTACAACGGATCTGAGCATCCACATGCAGCACAGAATCCAAAAGTTATTGACATCAACAAGCTTAAATAATATTGAGGTAATATGGAACAGATTAATGCAGTAGGCCGTCGTAAGGCCGCTATCGCACGTGTATTCGTGAAAGAGGGAACAGGTGTGATTACAGTCAACAATCGCACATTGGCAGAGTATTTCCCAAATCCTATTCTTCAATTTATCGTTAAGCAGCCGTTGGCATTGCTTGATGTAGCAGAGAAATATGATTTGAAGGTTAACTTGGTAGGCGGTGGTTACAAGGGACAGGCAGAAGCCCTTCGTCTTGCAATTGCCCGCGCATTGGTGAAAATCAACGCAGAAGACAAGAGCGCATTGCGTCAGGCAGGTTTCGTAACCCGCGACCCACGTGCCGTAGAGCGTAAGAAACCAGGTCAGCCAAAGGCCCGCAAGAGATTCCAGTTCAGCAAGCGTTAATATTTATATTGATCTGGAGCAAAATACAGAGTTTAGTATCCAAACCGTCGGGACTTGTGCCGCATAGTTCGGAGCGCTACCCGGGGGTTGATTAAGTAGAAAGTAAACAAAAAAGAAAAAGAAAATGTCAACACCAAGTTTTGAACAATTATTAGAGGCAGGTTGCCATTTTGGCCACTTGAAACGTAAATGGAATCCTGCTATGGCTCCTTATATCTTTATGGAGCGCAATGGTATCCACATCATTGACTTATACAAGACAGCAGCAAAGCTCGACGAAGCCGCTGCCGCTCTCAAAAATATCGCTAAATCAGGAAAGAAGGTACTCTTTGTAGCAACAAAGAAGCAGGCAAAGCAGGTTGTAGCCGACAAGGCATCAGCAGTTAACATGCCTTATGTTATCGAGCGTTGGCCAGGTGGTATGTTGACCAACTTCCCGACTATCCGCAAGGCAGTCAAGAAGATGACCAACATCGACAAGATGACAAAGGACGGCACATTCGACAACTTGTCTAAGCGTGAGCGCCTTCAGATTACTCGCCAGCGTGCGAAATTGGAGAAGACACTCGGCAGCATCGCTGACTTGAACCGTCTTCCTTCAGCATTGTTTGTTGTAGACGTGTTGAAAGAGCACATCGCAGTAGCAGAGGCTAACCGTCTTGGTATTCCTGTATTTGCAATGGTTGACACCAACTCAAATCCTAACGACGTTGATTTCGTAATCCCTGCAAACGACGATGCATCTAAGTCGATCGAGCTCGTTCTCGACACAGTATGCGCTGCTATGGCAGAGGGTCTCGAAGAGCGTAAGGCAGAGAAGGTTGACGCACCGGCAGAGGGCGAAGAGAAAGACGCAGCTCCAAAGCGTGAGCGTCGTCGCGTGCGTAAAGCCGCTCCGGTAGAGAAGGTTGAAGTTGCCGCTCCAGCCAAAGAAGCAGAAGAGGCAGCCGAATAATCTTCTTCACCTTAATAATTGAAATTTAATAACTCGAAAAAATTTATATTAGATATGGCAGTTACTATGTCAGACATCAGCAAACTCCGTAAACTTACGGGCGCTGGTATGATGGATTGCAAGAAAGCGTTGGAAGAAACCAACTGCGATATGGATGCCGCTGTAGAGATCATTCGTAAGAAAGGTCAGGCTGTGGCAGCAAAGCGTGAAGACCGCGAGGCTTCTGAGGGTTGCGTTCTTTCTGCAGCAACTGCAGATTTCTGCGCTATTGTAGCTTTGAAGTGCGAGACCGACTTCGTTGCAAAGAACGAAGGTTTCGTAGCCTTGACAAAGGCTATTCTCAACGCTGCAGTCGCTGCGAAGGCTAAATCGCTCGACGAGGTTAAGGAGCTTGAGGTTAACGGCCGCAAGGTTGCCGACCTTATCGTAGAGGAGATTGGCAAGACTGGCGAGAAGATGGAATTGGGCGCTTATGAGTGTCTTGAGGGTGCTGGCACAACATGCTACGACCACCTTGGCAACAAGCTCTCTACCATCGCTACATTCACTAAGCCTGTAGAGCGTCAGGTTGGCCGCAACGTGGCAATGCAGATTGCTTCTATGAACCCGGTTTCTGTAAGCCGCAACGATGTGCCTAAGGAAATCGTAGAGAAGGAATTTGAGATTGCACGCGATAAGGCTCGTGAGGAAGGCAAGCCAGAGGCAATGCTTGACAAGATTGCAGAAGGCCGTCTTAACAAGTTCTACAAAGAGTCTTGCTTGCTCGAGCAGGAATTCATCATGGATCCGGCTCTCACTATTGAGAAATATCTCAAGGGTGTTGACGCTGACCTGACTGTTACAGCATTCAAGCGCGTAAACTTGAACGTGGACTAATCCAATAGGACATCAATAATAAGAAAACTCCGGAACCGTAAGGTTGCCGGAGTTTTTTTTGTAAACATCAGAAACAAGCCGTCTTGTGTATGGTGTCATGATAAAATCTTTTATGAGTGGGGTTTGATTATAAAAATTCAAAATGGGGAAGTTGCTTGAAAAACATCGTTAACAAGAATTAACGCTGGGGGGGGGATTGTAACAATTTTTCATACCTTTGCCAATGTCAAAATCATACAAAATAGATATTGGCAAAAAAAACTAACAAAACAATTCTTAAAACATTAATTCTATTGATTATGAAAATCATTAAATTCTTGGCAATTACTTCAATTGCATTCTGTGTAGCTTCTTGTGGAGGAAATAAAGAAGCTGAAAAAAGTGACTCAACAGCTGCGGATGAAATTATTGAGACAACATCGTCTTTGCCTGAGACCGGATCTGATGAAGAAAATGCTACATCCGAGAATACTGAAGAATCAGTTGAAGAGTCGGATTCCAATTCTGCAAGCTCGGAAAATTGGGATGAGCTCCTTGATTCATACGATGACTACGTGACAAAGTATGTCTCGTATATGAAGAAGGCTGCAAAAGGAGATATGGACGCGCTCTCAGAGTATCCAGCATTGATGGAAAAGGCACAAGAATTCAGCGATAAGATGGAAAATGCGCAAGGAGAGATGTCGGCTTCGCAATGGAGTCGTTATATGAAAATAACAAAAAAGATGACATCTGCAGCATCTTCAATGTAATTAACAATGGCTTTTATTAAAATCTAAATTAAAATGAAAAAATTATTTTATTCTTTTATTGTTGCCATGGTTTGCGTGGCAGCGACAGGTTGTGGTTCAAAATCAAGCAATAGTGCAGATGGAACAGAGGTTGCAAGTAGCGGTGATATTGACGGCTTTCTTGACGCCTATGAGGACGCAATGGATACGTATGTAGATATTGCCCAAAGAGCAAATTCAGGAGATGCGTCGGCCTTGGCAGACATGGCGGAAGCTCAGGCTAAAATGACAGAAGCAGCGGATAGGTTGAGCAGTTCTGAAGAAGAAATGACAGAAGCTCAAGCGGAAAGGCTTGCTGAAATTGCAGCAAAAGCCGCTCAGGCCGCAAGATGACGAGTGATTGCAGACTGTCATTAATTCCTTAAGTGGCTGGCGTAGAGAAATGTCTAGTCAGCCACTTTTTATAAGTTGTTAAGAAAGAATAGTACATGAGTATTAAAATTTAAGTTATGTATAACGAAGAACTTGAAATGCTTATCGACGCTGCATTGGCCGATGGCGTGTTGACCGATAACGAAAGGCAAATATTATTCAAGAAAGCTCAGGCGTTGGGCGTTGATCTTGATGAGTTCAATATGGTGCTCGAAGGGCGACTTGCAAAGGTTAAAGAGCAACGTAATGCATCGTCTAAAACCAATAAGCAGGGCGCTGTAAAGAGGTGCCCAGCGTGCGGTGCGTTGGTGCAGCAGATGCAAATAAAATGTCCGGAATGCGGATATGAGTTTCGAGATGTAGGGGCTTGCAGCACGGCAAAAGAATTACAGCAGAAACTTGATGAGATTGAAGCGGATTCGTCGGGCTCAATGGGTGTCAATGGAAAGTCCGCAAAATCGAAAGGTATGGATAAGACGACAGCCCGCAAAGTGCAGATTATTAAAAACTGGCCCGTCCCAAATACAAAAGAAGACTTGATTGAGATGTTGACTCTATGCAATGCAAATCGCGAAACCGATATGGACGAGAACGAATTGGAGGCGGAGGCATGGGATAGAAAGCTGAATCAGGTGTTTGCAAAAGCAAAAGTTTTGCTTAAGGACGATCCTGAAGGACAAGCCATTATTCAAGAAATTGAGGCAGGAAAGGCAAAAAATAGAAAAACTAAACTATATGCTCTGATAGCGTTAGGGGTCATAATAATTATGATTGCTGTCGGCATAACACGCAATATACAAGAAGATGAGGCAGCTATGGCAGAACTGAAGGATACAATTGACAAGGCAGAGTCATTTGTAATGGATGGAGATTGTGAAAAAGCGGCAACGGTGTTGAGCTTCTGCAAAGTTGACGTTAATGGGGGTGAAACGGGCGATTTGTATGCATCTGCGGTTTCTAAGGTTGCCGGTGTGTTGCTGGAGAATGGAGACACAACTAAGGCAAGGACTCTGTATGACTCGGCAATTGCCAAACTAGGTCGCTATGGTGGTTCTAATCTAGATTCTTTAGCAAAGCGTCTTGGATTGAAAACAGACACAACGGAAAAAAGTGAAGAGAAGGAGTCGTCAAAGGTCGAAAATCAAGAATCTGGTGACGGTGCGGATGAAGCTGGAGAGGGGGCATTGTCTGGTGAAGATGAAAACGGATGGCTTGACAAACAGATAGATAAAGCTTCAAAGAAGTTGAACAAGAAACTTGAACAAGAAATTGAAAAATTAAACGAATAAGGCGTATGGGATTTTTAGGATTCGGAGGTAGGGGTAAGTCTGGTGGCCTAATGAACGTAATCCGTTGCGATGAGCCCGAATATCTTGTTTGGAAATGGCGGCCTCTTGGGCAGGAAGCGAATTCTACAAGCCGGGAGAATGCCATCCGTTATGGCAGCAGTTTGCGCGTCAAAGAGAGAGAAGTCGCAGTGTTTGTTTACAAACAGAAAGACGGAACATTGCAGGATTTTATAGAGGGACCATATGACGACACTATAAAGACTGCCAATTTCCCGGTGTTGTCAAATATAGTCGGCATGGCGTTTGGCGGAGAAAGCCCATTTCAAGCTGAAATTTATTTTATAAATCTTGCAGGAATAGTGCAGATAAAATTCGGCATACCCTACTTCGATGTGTTCGACCCTCGTTTCAATGACTTTGCGGTACCGATGGCAGCTCGTGGATCAATTACATTTAAGCTGACGGACTACAAGGCTTTCATCAGGCTACACAGACTTATAGATTTTAATCTTGAAGCATTCAAAGAACAGGTAAAAGACGCTGTTACAAAGCGGGTAAAAGGATTTATCACTAACGCTCCGACTGACTATAGTATGCCGGTGTTGCAGATAGAGCGTAGGGTGATGGAAATAAGCGATTTGTTGCAAGAACGCTTGAAGCCTGAATTCGAGGAGGATTTCGGTGTAAAATTAGCTCGCTTCGATTTATCAGCAATTGAACCCGACAAAGAAAGTGATGGCTATGTTGAACTGAGACAGGTGACAGCAGAGCAATCGAAGAAGACCATAAATGCGCAAACAGATGTAGGTATCCAAAATATGCAGGATGTGCAGCGAATCAATGCTCAAAATATGGAAGAGTTGCTGCGCATACAGAGGGAAGAGTCTCAACGCGCACAACGCCTGCAGACGTAGTCTAACTTTATGGGTGCGCATACGCTTGATCAGCAGGCATCTGTATTGAAAACGGCTGCGGAGAATTTAGGTGGAATGGCGAATATGGGTGGCAATGGAGGCCTTAATCCTGCAGGCTTGATGACGGGAATGGCTATTGGCGGCGCTATGGGACAGCAGATGTCTGGAATGGTGAGCCAAATGGGCAATGTCGCAAATGTGCAGGCTAACACACCCCCGCCTATACCTATGGTGCAATATTTTGTATCTGTTAATGGGCAACAGTCAGGTCCATACAATATGCAACAGTTGCAGCAGCTTGTGGCTCAAGGTCAGCTGAACAGGCAGATGTACGTGTGGAAGCACGGTATGACCAATTGGGAATTGGCAGGCAACGTGCAGGAATTGTCGGCATTGTTTCTGTCGTCACCTGTACCGCCACAACCTCCTATGCCATAGCTCGCAAATTTATAAAAATTAAAATTACAAAATCATGAATGACGACAGTTTCTTTTCAATGAATCGTTTGATGGAATTCAGCATGGGATTAGCCATAGCCCAACAGATGACACAAGCTATGAATCATGCAATCTGTCAGATGACTGTCCCTGGAGCAGGAAATCCGATGCTTGAACAGTCAAGCAAGGCATTGTATGTTGTTGTTGACGGAAATCGGATAGGGCCATTGACCGACAAAGATTTTATGCAACTTGTAGGCGAGAGCAAGATTACAGAATCATCGCTTGCATGGATGCCTGGGATGATTTCTTGGCAACCAATAAAGCAGATTCCGTATGCTTTGAAGATTCTAACGTTGACTCCTCCTCCAATTCCTGACTGCAAATGAAAGCAAATGTTTTTCTTATAGCGTTAAGTGTGGTGTTTGCATTATTGTTGAGCTATTTGATGTACTGCCTTGCCGGTGATTCGGCAAGCAATGCCGTGTTTGGAGGTGGAAGCATTGTAGGCTTTGTCGCCACGCTTGTTCCTATGTTCGGAGTCAAATATAAACATCAGAGAATTGGTGTGAATTTGTCGGCCCTTTCTGCGATTTTCTTTGTCTTGTTTCTTGTGGGCAATGCCTGTTTTGCCATGCTTGACGGACAGATTAGATATTTTATAATTTGTAATGGATGTGTCATAGCTTTGTATCTCATGACATTTTATAAGATATATATGAAGAACAACATTTAAAAATCTGAGTAAAAAAGAAGATGCCGATGCGCTTAAAAGGAGGTAGGCACAACTTAAAATATTAATATTATGAATTTTATTTATTCTTTAATTTGCAAAGTTCCTTTTATTAAGAAATTCATTGAGGTGGAGAAAAAAGGAAAATTCGCCTGGCTTGTCGATGTGATTGAAGTCCTGATAGTCATCGCTTATTTTGGGGTATTATATCTTGGATTTTCGAGTGCGTTCTCCGGCCTTGATTTTGGGGGAATTTTTAAGTTATATTATGGTGCTGTGTGCTTCCTTGTAATTGCCACTGCCGCCAACACTGTTTTGTGTGTGCTTCGCCCATTTACGTCGAAGGGCAATAGGGCACTTGCCATTTGGAATGTAATTTGGATTCTGCTTACGATATATGGGCTCTTATAGATTTTAGATAATAAATAGGCATCTGCATACGTTAGGCTATAGATGCCTTTAATCTTTATAATGAAACATGAAAACAAGATTGATTGCAGCAATTGTCTGTATTTTTATGGCGTCAACAATGTCGGCCCAAAGATTGTCGGGGGCATCTCTTCTCGAAGTTATGAAGAAAAGCACTCCTGAAGTTGTTGACTCGTTTGTAAAGGCTAAAGGCTATAATTTCCTTGGTAGTGACTATGGCGACAGTTTCTTTTGTGTATGGGGCAGCAATTTGCTTGAATATTCAACATACGACAGTGTGCCGGCTGATGGCTCCAAGCCAATGTATGTAATTATTGTGAATTTCACCAGCGAGCATGGATCGCCGTTTCGAATAAAATATCGCACATCGAATTTGCAGAACATGAGGGCTATTCTCGCATATTTTAAAAAGTCGGGATACAAGAAAGCAGGGTATGATTATGCTGGAGGGGAGGTTTACAAGAAGAGCGGAAGCAAGAATGCAATTCATTACCATGAGAGAGGCAGAACGATAGTGATTACTTCTTCTGAATATGAGTGATTTTAGACAAGTCAGAGTAGGGATATATCTTTGATAGCAGGCAGATGGCCGCGCTCGGCCTTTCGGCAATATCTCTTCTGTGTGTTTTTTCAGCTATGCCTGTGCGGCCTCTATGCGATGAGAGGCGTTTCAGTCGCGGAAATAGATGGTTTGTGAGCCGTCGAGGGTCATTGAGAGGCGGTCGTTGCTCACGCTTACATTTGTGAATGAGTCTTTTCCGTTGCTGTGGATGGCGTCGCGCAGGCTTGCCTCAAGAGTTTCCTTGCTGAGTCCCGTAGACTCAAGATGGGTGACAAGAGCTTGTCTTACCGCGTCGATGTCGGTGATGTCGGGGTATTGGCTGAAGTCGATGGCTATGTCGTCCGGATCCATGTGGCCGGTGATTGAGTCGGCAGAGTATGTAAGTGTGACAGTGTTTCCGGCGATGGCGTATTTTCCGCTTATTTCGGCTCCGAAAGTTGCCGAGACGGGCAATGCTGCGGTTTCGTAGGGCATTGTTCCGGATATGCTCATCATCACACCCATCTCAAATGTTTTGTCGTTGTTGAAGATGATTTGTTGTCCGTAGCCGGCCATCATATAATCGTCGATTTGCTCTGCGCTGCCTTCGGTTGTCCATGACCCGATTATCGCTTTTTCGAGCGATGGTTGCTTCACGATTGCTTTTTGCTGTTTCTTTTCAGAAGAGCATGCCGATGCTATGAGGATTATGACTATTGAAATCAGAAATTTTGATGATGTGCGCATACTTGTCTTGATTTTTTTGCAAAGTTAGTGCAAGCCGGGAGTAAAGAAAAGAACTTGCACCATTTTCTTTATTGTTCGGGTGGCTTGAGACGGGTAAAACGAAAAATTTGGCAAAAAAAAACCGGCTGCCTAAAAAGCAAGTCGGTACCTAACTATTTAATAACTATGAGAAATCAAAAAATAAGATAAGGCAATTCAGCCCATCTGTTGAGAGATTAATGGTTTATTCCCGCTACGTATCCTTTGCGTTGCATAAGCAGTGACGCATTTGGATGGAAACTATGGGAAGGAGCCACTCTCACTGAATAATTTGTGTGGTTCATAATAAAGTCTCCTTTCTTTTAATAATTCTGGCCGCTCTCTCGCGCGCCTCTTAACCTAAAACAATCTTTCTTTTTTCTGATGCAAAGGTAATGCCATATTTTGTTCTGACCAAAGAAAAAGTGTTAAAAATATGTTTTAAAACATATTTTTCCAACATCTTTCTATTTGCTGAGATAACATCTAACCTCTCCAATCGGTAGTTTACCCTTCATCATCAGCGGTTTATGCGAAGGATCGGTCGAAATCCAGGTGTGCATATCGTCTGACGATTTTTTCTTGCCGTCGGTTGTGAAAGAAAACGATACGTGGTAAGCCACGTGTTTCGACTTGTCGCGCAGTTCGATGGTTTCCGTGCCGACAAGCCGTATGCGCAGAGTTTCCTTCTTTTTGCCAGAGAACACAGTCGTTGTGTAAATGTGGTTTTTTACCATCGCTTTGTAGTCGAGCGCACGGATATAGAAGAAAATGCTCAGCATGTCGTAAGCCTGTCCGTTGGCCTGCAGTCGCACCACGTTGTTTGCTTTTCCCGGGCGTATGCGGGTGCATTCAGCGAGGCTTGTATTGCCGTTGTATGAATAGCGTACAATGTCGATTCCCGAGTGTTTGCCCTCATGCGACGCCTTCCGGTATACGATTGGTCGCATTCCCGAAGGTTGTATGGTGCAGCTCAGAGTGTCGCGCACGCGAAACACCTTGTCGGCCCACGAAATAGTGCGGGCAGATAGCGATGCATCGTAGTTATGTCCGGATTTTTTTATCGACAGGGTCGCAGAGCCGGCATGTTTCCATATCAGCCCCCAGTGATACACAATGTCGTAGTGCAGCGTCTCGTTTGTCAAGGTGTATGAGTGGGCCGCAACAGCAGCCGACAGAGCCATCATCAGGGCCAGTGTCCTTATTGAGAGCAGTCGTTTCATCGTAACAGTAATTTCTATATATGACAATTCAACAGAAAATAAGTTTAACCCGAATGTCTGTTTGTGGGGCAGAACTTTTGTCTTTTTGTGGATAAAAAAAGATAAATGAGGGTGGAAATTTTGTTTATATATATATTTGTGAAAAAATTATAGAACCTAAAAACAAGCAAAGATGAAGAAAATAGTATTAATGCTGTTGTCGGTTGTGATGGTTGCATCGCTGGCAAGTTGCGGAGACAATGAAGAACCGACGCCAAAGTCAAACAATTATATGATGCTATATCGTGTGATTATGGCAAAAAACACCTTCAACTATGGCAATCCGACGTTGAAGGTGCTGAATCCTGTCAAAAACACGACTGAGACAATTGTCCTGACCGAAGATATGGACAATCGCAACAACACGGTCTATTCGCTTGACTATGCGGTTGTGAAGGCTTCGATTGCACTGTCGCTGACCGACCCCAACGACCTGTTTGTCTATTACTATCCAGTAATGGACATAAAGAGAGAAATGAAGTTTGAGGCAGAACTGAATCTCAACATCGACGATGCCAAGACATCGCTTGTCGACCCTGTTAAAAAGGTGAAAGTCACGTCGCCTAAGGTGGCGGCCTCATTTATTGAAACAAGTGGAGCGCTTGTCGCAATAGCGCCGGTTTCGTTGTCGACAATGACAATGTCGGGAGAGCAGTCCGTTGAATACTACAAAAAGCATCAGCAGACCAAAGAGTCGGGTGTTGTTACATGGTAAGTGAAGATTCTCGTTAAACAATAGTTGTCTGTCGGATGGAAAATGCTTAAATTTGTGGCAAGAAGAACGCGCATATAGCGCAGAAAAATAAACTTAATCGCTTTTCTAAAAAAGAAACTTTATGCTGAACGAAAAGAAACAGGAATTATTGGAGAAAATCAAATCGTGGATTCTGATCTTTGTTGGATGTACGGCAATGTGTGCCGGCTTCGTGTTTTTTATCAACCCTTACAATATCATCCCTGGCGGTGTTTATGGAGCCAGCATTGTGCTCCACAACATATTCCCGTCGGTGCAGGTGGGCACATTCGGCTATTGTTTTGAAATCCCGTTGATGCTCTTGTCCTTGCTCCTTCTCGGAGCGAAGCTGGGTATCCGCACAATTGTGGCATGCCTTGTGCAGCCGCTGATAATGAACGTGCTGTCGTGGATGGCTTATCCCGACCAGGCGTCGCTTGAAGCACTTGACCCAACGAGAATAGCCGGCGGACTTATCGATATGTCCGACCATCTGATGCTCGCCACGCTTATCGGCTCAACGCTTATCGGTATGGGATGCGGTATTGTGGTGCGCAACCAGGCAACAACCGGCGGAACCGACATCGTTGCGATGATACTTCAGAAATATGCGCATTTGAAATTCTCAACAGGCATCTTTATCGTCGATTCGTTTGTCGTGATGTTTGGTGTGATAGTTATCGGATTTGGAGTGGGAAGCGACAGCGCTGTCGTTTCTGAAAATCCGTCGCTTCTGTTGATGTTCTATTCGCTGATTGCCATTTTCGTGGCGTCGCGTGTGGTGGCGTTCACAATTACCGGTTCGAAGAACGACAAACTGTTGTTTATTATCAGTGACGAGAAACTCACCTCGCTCCACAAATATATCCTTGACGACCTTGACCGCTCCGGCACATGCATAAAGAGTTCGGGACTCTACTCTAAGGGCGACAAGGAGATGCTTATGCTTGTGGTGAACTATAAGGAGGCCAACATCGTTAAATCGAAAATCAAGGAGGCCGACCCGCGGGCGTTTGTGATTGTCACCGACGCTTACGACACCTATGGCGAGGGATGGAAACCGCTGCCTGTGGCAGAGGAACTTCAGCCGGAGTAAGAGAACGCAATACAACATTCTGCAATCGGCACCGGAATGACGGTGCCCCCATAAAAACATATATAAGATTCTGATGATTGAAGATTTGAAAACAGCATTGTCGGAGCGCATACTTGTGCTTGACGGAGCGATGGGAACACAGATACAGCGCTACGGGTTGAAAGAAGAAGACTACCGTGGCGGCGTCTTTGCCGACCATCCGCAGAAACTGAAGGGGTGCAACGACGTGTTGTGCCTCACGCGTCCCGACGTCATCGCTGAGATCCACAGCGACTATCTTGACGCCGGAGCCGACATTATCGAGGCAAACTCGTTTAATGCAAATGCCGTGTCGATGGCCGACTACGGCCTGGCGTCCTATGTGAAAGAGATAAACCGTGCCGCAGCCGCCATAGCGCGCCGGGAGGCAGACAAGCGCATAGCCGCAGGCCGCCAGTGCTGGGTGGCAGGCAGCGTTGGCCCCACGAGCAAAACATTGTCGATGAGTGCCGACGTGGAGAATCCCGCAGCCCGCGAGCTCGATTTCGACACGTTGCGCGAAGCCTATGTCGAGCAGATGTGCGCGTTGATAGAGGGCGGAGTGGATTTATTCATCTGTGAGACGATTTTCGACACTCTCAATGCCAAGGCAGCCATCTCTGCAGCCAAAGAGGCGATGCGGCTCGCTGGCAGAAGCGTGGAAATTGCGCTCTCAGCCACATTGTCGTCGACAGGCGGACGTATGCTTGCCGGGCAGACAATAGAAGCTTTTGTGGCAAGCACAGCCCATTCTGGTGCGGTGGCACTTGGCTTGAATTGCGGTTTCGGTGCGGAAAGTCTGGAGCCATACATAAAGCAAATGGCATCGCTCACCGATGCCGCCGTGATGCTTTATCCCAATGCCGGACTGCCCAACGCTATGGGAGAATACGACGAGACACCTGAAATAACAGCCTCACATCTGTCGAAAATGATGGATGCCGGCGTAATCAATATTGCTGGAGGATGCTGCGGCACTACGCCGGCGCATATCCAGGCCATAGCCGAAGCCGCACGTTCACACACACCGCGCAAGCCAGTTGTGAGGAAGCCGGAGATGTGCTTGTCTGGACTTGATTTGAAAATCGTGTCGCCGGAGCAGAATTTCACCAACGTTGGCGAACGCTGCAATGTGGCAGGCAGCCGCAAGTTTCTGCGTCTAATCAACGAAAAAAACTATCAGGAAGCCGTTGATATAGCCTTGAAGCAGGTTGAGGCCGGTGCGCAGATTGTCGATGTCAACATGGACGACGCTATGCTCGACTCAAAGGCGGAGATGGTGCATTTTCTGCGTCTGCTCGCGGCGGAGCCCGATGTGGCGCGAGTGCCCGTGATGATTGACTCTTCGAAATGGGATGTCATCGAGGCAGGACTTAAATGTCTGCAAGGAAAGGGCATCGTCAATTCCATCAGTCTGAAAGAAGGAGAGGAGGTTTTTCTTGCCCATGCAAAGTTTATAAAAGAGATGGGTGCGGCAACGGTGGTGATGGCTTTTGACGAAGACGGTCAGGCCGACACGTTTGCCCGCCGCACGGAGATTTGCGCGCGTGCGTATAAACTGCTTACGGAGAAAGTGGGTTTCCCGGCTGAAGACATAATCTTTGACCCTAACGTGCTGGCTGTGGCGACAGGCATCGACAGCCACGACCGCTATGCGCTCGACTTTATAGAAACCGTAGGTTGGATAAAGCAGCATCTGCCAGGAGCAAAAGTGAGTGGAGGAGTCAGCAATTTGTCGTTCTCCTTCCGGGGCAACAACTATCTGCGCGAGGCTATGCACTCGGTGTTTCTTTACCATGCCATAGCCAAAGGTATGGATATGGCGATTGTAAACGCCGCCGCGATGATTCCCTATGACGAGATTCCAGCCGATGTGCGTCAGACCATAGAGGATGCGCTGCTTTGTCGCCGTCCCGATGCTACCGAACGTCTGCTCGAGGTGGCGGAACGCTTGAAAAACGAGAAGACGGGCATCGTCAAGGTGGTGGAGGAAGACTATTCCAGCCTTTCTGCCGATGAAGCGTTGAGCCGTATGCTTGTGAAAGGACGCATGGAAGGCATAGAGCCGATACTTGAGCGTTCGATGTCGGAGCATGGTTCGGCGATAGCCGTCATCGAACAGCCACTGATGGAAGGCATGAACCGCGTGGGCACGCTTTTTGGCGACGGCAAGATGTTTCTGCCGCAAGTGGTGAAGAGTGCGCGCGCCATGAAGCAGGCTGTGGCATGGCTTCAGCCATTCATCGAGCGCGAACAGTTGCAGTCGGGCCGCAAATCGGCTGGCAAGATTGTCATCGCCACGGTGAAAGGCGATGTGCACGACATCGGGAAAAACATTGTCGGGGTGGTGATGCGCTGCAACGGATATGAGGTGATAGATATGGGCGTGATGGTGCCGGCAGAGGAAATTATCGACACTGCCGTGCGCGAGCATGCCGACTATATAGGACTTAGCGGACTGATAACCCCATCGCTTGAAGAGATGTGCAACGTGGCGCGTCTGATGAATGAGCGAGGTTTGTCGATTCCGATTCTTGTAGGCGGAGCTACGGCTTCGGCGGTGCATACGGCGGTGAAGATTGCGCCGTGCTACGACCATATTGTGGCTTATACGCGCGACGCCGCAGTGATGCCGTCGATAATGCAGGAGATTGCATCCGATCCGGCGGAAGCCGAACGGCGCATAAAGGCTGAGCAGGAAAGCCAGCGCAGCGCATATGCCGAATCGCAGAAACCGCTGCTCCCGCTTGAAGAGGCACGCCGTCGTGCGTTCATGCCCGACTGGGAGGCTTATGATACGCCGGTGCCGTCGGCTATTGGTGCAACCGATGTGGAGATAACGGTTGAGGAAGCCATAGAATATATCAATTGGCGTGCGTTTTTCCCTGTGTGGCAACTTGAAGCATCGTTTGCCGAACTTGCCGAAATCCATGGCTGCGACCATTGCCGTGCGCAGTGGCTTGCCGGGCAGAAGCAAGACCGTCGTAAGAAGGCCTCGGAGGCTATGCAACTGCTCAAGGAAGCTCAGGTGGCTCTTGCGCGTCTGGTGCGCGATGTCAACAACAGCATCCGCGCACGCGTTGTGCTGCTGCCTGCAAATTCTGCCGGCGACAACATCATATTCCATGCCGAAGGGGGCGATGTTGTGCTGCCGTTGTTGCGTCAGCAGAAGGATGGTGAGGAATGTCTGTCGCTGTCCGACTTCGTGAAGCCTTGCGGCACTGACTATGTGGGTGCTTTTGCTGTAACGGCAGGACGTGGAATTGAAGAAATAATATCAGGGTATCAACAGACCGACGACTTCAAGGCACTGCTCTACCAGTCGCTGTCCGACCGTCTGGCAGAGGCTGCCGCCGAACTGCTCCACGCCCGTGTGCGGCGCGAAGTGTGGGGATATGCTCCCGATGAGCGGATTGACCGCCAAAGAGCGTTGCGTGCCCAGTATCGAGGCATCCGTCCGGCTGCCGGCTATCCGTCGTTGCCCGACCAGTCGGCGATTTTTGCCATCGAAAAAATCGTTGGCTTCGCGAATGTAGGAATCGCTGTGACGCCAAATGGAGCTATGAGTCCGGCATCGAGCGTGAGCGGATTGATGATTGCGCATCCTGCGTCGCGCTATTTTATGATTGGCGCCATTGCGCCCGACCAACGCCGCGACTATGCCGCGCGGCGTGGCATAACAGAGGAGGAATTGAGCAAATGGCTTCCGAAATGATGATATTGCCCGAAGTGGCTGAGCTTCTTGAGGCAGAGGCTCGGCGCATAAACGCACCGGAATTTGTGGCTGCCGATCCGGTGCAGTTTCCACGTCAGTTCTCAGCGTTGCCCGACATTGAGATAGCCGCGTTTTTGTCGGCTACCATAGCATGGGGCAACCGCAAGATGATTTGCAACAACTGCAACAAAATGCTGCGGCTGATGGACTTTCAGCCATATCGCTATGTGATGGATTGCGGTTATGACGATCTTGGCGAACGGTTCAATATTCACCGCACATTCTTCAGCGATGATTTTGCATACTATCTACGCGGGTTGCATCGCATCTATGACCGCTATCCGTCGGTCGACGCATTTGCCGCAGCCAACGGGGTGGGCGACAGCCAGTATCCTTCGTGGAAACTTGTCGGATTGATGTCGAGGGAGTTTGCCGCCGCCAACGACGGGGCTGTCAACAGTCGTTGTCTCCCCACTGGACTTGACACCACCGCCCTTAAACGCATCAATATGGCGTTGCGATGGCTTGTGCGCCGCGACGGCATTGTGGATATGGGGGTGTGGACAAGCATCAAACCGTCGCAACTGTTTATCCCGCTCGACGTGCATGTGGGCAACACAGCACGAGCGCTCGGACTGCTTCAGCGACGCGGCAACGACCGCAAAGCCGTGGAGCAACTGACGGCACTTTTGCGCACGCTCCGTCCCGACGACCCCGTGCTCTACGACTTCGCCCTCTTTGGCATAGGCGTGGGCAACCGCTACACTGGCGGAGGCGTGAAGATTATTTGAATCTAACCTGCAGATTCAGTTTGATGAAAAAGCGACCACCCTGTTCGTAAATCTTTCCGAAAAGGTGGCGACTTGTGCTTGGAGTGTCGAATTTGGTGTTGTAGAAAAGGTAGTTTTCCAAATCATTGCGGTCGAAAAAATGATAGCAAATAATGTCGCCGTCTTCCTTGATTACGATGTAGCCTCCATTGGCGTTGAACGTGCCATGCCACGGCTTCGAACATGTCATTCCGAGAGCGAAAGCGAGCAAGAATTGCTTGATTTTGTATTCATACATTGGCTGCGTGGTGTTCTGTGTCAATATCAATGGGTCGTCATTTGTTTCTTGACGGGTAATCTCTTCAAGTGATGACAGATTGGTGCTATAGTATAAGAGCAATTCATCGGCAAGGATTCGCTCCAATCCCAAGTCAAGGAGTGTCAGATTATTGTGGGTCTCCTTTCGGGCAGTGCCTATAAACGACAGTTTTGCCCCGATTTCTTCTAAGTAATTGAATTTTGCCCCAAACTTGCCTAACTTGTTGAATTCCGACATTTGAGAATGGTCGACATTGATTACTTGATAAATGAAGTTGGTGCTGTCTTTGTTGGCGTTTATCAAGGTCGAATTACCGCCTAATTTAGATTTGATGCTGTAGCCTAATTCTGGCTTTGAGCCAGTGTTGAGGTCGTGGATAACAATTCTTATGTCAGCCTTGTCGGTCGACTTGGCTTTGATTGTTTTGCAGTCAATCCGTTCAAGAAAATTGTGTATCTCAGGAATGTCAAATGTGCCGGTATGCGTTTTTATGACATTTAAAATGGAATGTGCCTTTGTTTGCATTTCTTCTTGGGAAACGTCGATGGTGCAATCGTTGGTTCTCGACACAAGGATTTCTTTTTTTGCGGCATTTACAGTATATGCAGTACGGTCGATTTGGTCGTTTCTGAAAATTTTAAGAATTGGGAAAAAACGGTCATCCTGTCGATTCTGGCTGGCGTCTCCACAATACAGCCGTCCGTCGGCAAGCAATTTCAGAAGTGCGTATAGCTCACTCCATTCGCCACGGTTACCTCTTAGTTCCATAACGTTTGCTTTTGGTTGTGACTATGTGCTTGATAATCTCCGAAGCAGTGGCTTGTATTGCTGGAACGGCAACGGAGTTGCCGAATTGCTTATATGCCGACGCGTCGGCAACGCAGATTATAAAATTGTCGGGAAATCCTTGCAGCCGCGCCCATTCGCGCGGTGTCATGCGTCGGATTCCATCGCGGTTTACTTCGCCTTTGATTTTTGTTATCGGAGTAAAATTTGTCAGACGATTGTCGATGACGAGGTTTCGCTCCCGTCCCATACCGCCGACTACAATGGCGTTTGCCACCTGATTGTCAGCAATGATTTCATATCCAAATCCGTTTCCTTTGGCGGAATGGCGCTCTTTGTGAGCGATTAGGGTTTTGATGTACTGGGTTGACAAATAATACTTTACCGATACTTCTTTTTCTTCTTTTATGTCTGCGAATGTTTTGCTGTTGTCGGTTGGTTGAGGGTATGAGAAGCCATCGGTGCATTGGTCTTTTCTGAAGCCTACAATATAGACGCGTTCCCTGTGTTGCGGCACTCCGAAATGCATTGCATTTACAATATGGGGGTCGGGAACGTAATAGTCCAAATCATTCCGCAATACGTTGAGTATTGTTTCAATAGTGTGTCCTTTATCGTGGATTAACAGACCTTTTACGTTTTCCAGAAAAAAAGCTTTTGGGCGTTTCCTTCGTAGAATTTCGGCTACATCAAAAAACAAAGTGCCTCGGGTTTCCTCAAAACCGAGCCGTTTGCCAGCCAGCGAAAAGGCTTGACATGGAAATCCTGCGCACAAAATGTCGAAATCGTCGGGGATGAATGCCTTTGTTTCTTCTTTTGTGATGTCGCCGAATGGATATTCACCATAGTTGGCGAAATATGTACGCTTTGCTTGCTCGTCCCATTCTGAAGAGAAAACGCATTTGCCTCCGAGTCGTTGCATTGCCATTCGGAAGCCTCCAATTCCTGCGAATAGGTCGATAAACGTAAACTTAGGCTTTTCGGTTGGGAGAAACGGGACAGAAAAGAAATCACTGAAAAGAGAGTCCTGTAATGGCTCTGCCGCGATGGTGCTGTCGGCTGCGTGTGAGGAAAGAAGGTTTGATGCCGCGTTCTCAAACGGTTTGCAGTGTATGCTTCCGTAATTATGAGCGTAATGCGACAGGATGGATAGTCTATCGTTCTTATTGTCAATCAGTTTCGTCATCTGTGAGGTTTCTTCGTTAGAAACATCACGGTGGCAATGACTGGAACTCGTTGATTGATAAAGATTAAGGGTCGCATCTTCTGCCAATCGAAACCTTTTGCCAAAGAATCAGGCACGTTTCCACACAAGCATCAGGGGCACGCCGCCTTAGCAATGGCGTGCCCCTGACGTTATTCGTGAATGGCTGTTGATGCGGAGCTAAAACTCGCGTTTAGAATACTTTAGTGTGTGATGGAAGTCCATTCTTTATTATATGTATTTCGTTTGTGAAATACTTTTTTATCTACGTATTTTGACATAACTTTGTTTTCCAAAAAGTAACATTTCTAACGAAGAAACGGCACACCTGTTTTTTAGCGGTGGCAGGCGAGGGGTCAGAACAGTTCGTTGTACCAACTGCTTAGGTCGTCACGTATTTGCTTGTAGTGGCGGCATATGAAATCGACCAATCTTGAGGAGTAGCGTTGGGAGATGAATTCGTTTGCTGTCAGATAGCCATAGAAATTGCCGCGCGAGTCGACAACTACCGGAGGCGTTGAGGCATACTCGTTCCAAGGCGAGTAACTGCTGTACTCACTCCCGTAGGTCCCGTATTCGTTCCAGATAGACTTGCTGCTGTATTTGCTTCCGTAGGTCCCGTATTCATTCCATATCGACTCGCTGTCGTAGCAGTCGGCGTTCAGCTTTCCGAGAAACACATCATGGTCGCTGCCGCCATAGATGAGCAGCGTCTGTGCCTGGAGCGAAACCATGCACAGCAGCATTGCCAATGTTGCAATCGTACGTTTCATGGCATTATTATTTTACTTTCACCAATTTAAGACGCAGGCTGTTGAGCACCACCGTCACCGAACTTACCGCCATTGCGGCGCTTGCCCACATAGGGTCGAGCATTACACCGAACAGTCCGGCGGCAACCGGCAGCCCGATAATGTTGTAGATGAATGCCCAGAAAAGGTTCTGATGCACGATGCGCATCGTTTTCTTCGACAGACGCACAACGCGCGGCAGCATCTGCAGGTCGGACGTTGGCAGGGTCACCATTGCTGTCTCAATTGCAATATCGGTTCCGTTGCCCATGGCTATCGACACATCGGCACGTGCCAACGCAGAGGAGTCGTTGATGCCATCGCCTGCCATTGCCACGATGCGTCCGCGGTGTTGCATGTCGAGGATATATTTTTCCTTGTCGGCGGGCAGCATCTCGGCCTTGAAGCCCGTAGCACCCACTTCCTCTGCCACTCTTGCGGCAGAGGCGTTGTTGTCGCCAGTGAGCATATACACCCTCAGACCGAGCCGTTTCAGCGAGGCGATTGCCGGCGCGGAAGTTTCCTTGACCATATCGGCAAGCACAAACACCGCGAGCAGGCGGTTGCCACAGCCGAAATAGATAGTTGTGCCGCCGTGGGCGTTGGCTTTTATGTCGGAATTCTTAACGTTGCGTTCGTGTGCCATCAGCTCGCTTCCCACCCAGTAGAGCTGTCCGTTGTGGTGAGCTTCCACACCTTTTCCCACGATTGCTGCGAATTTGTCGGTATTGGAAGGCGTGATGCCGCGGTCTTCGAGCGAAGCCACAAGCACACCGGCAAGTGGATGTTCCGACTGCTTTTCGGCGGCGAGCATCACCCCGAGATCCTCGTCGGTGGCGTCGGCTGAAATCTTTGCGGAAACCACAATCGGTTTGCCTTCGGTTATGGTGCCGGTTTTGTCGAGCACGATGTCGGTAGCCTTGCAGATGCGTTCAAGGGCGGTTGCGTCTTTGATGAGAATGTGATGCTCGGCAGCTTTGCCGATACCCACGGTGATGGCTGTTGGCGTGGCGAGTCCGAGAGCGCACGGGCATGCGATTACAAGCACCGACACCGCGCAGATTACGGCTGTCGCCACACTTCCTCCTGCGATAATCCATCCTATAAGAGTGATTGCGGCAAAGGTGACCACCACATAGGTGAAATAACGGCTTATCACGTCGGCAACTCTTTGCACGGGAGCCTTGCTGCCCTGAGCGTCGCGCACGGAATCGACAATGCGTGCCAGCAGGGTGGTGTCGGCGTCGGCAGTGACGCAGACGGTGATGGCGCCGTTCTTGTTGATTGTTCCGGCAAACACCTTGTCGCCTTTATGTTTTGCCACCTGCATAGGTTCGCCTGTCAGCATACTCTCGTCAACATAGGTGTCGCCTTGACTCACCGTTCCGTCGACAGGGATTCTGCCGCCAGGCTTCACGAGGACGATGTCGCCGGCGTGGATGTCTTTGATGTCGACAAGGCGCGAGCCTCCGCAGTCGTCGAGCACGGTTGCGTTGGATGGTTGCAAGTCGATAAGCGAGCGGATGGCAGACGATGTGCTGTTTTTGGCCTTTTCCTCGAGCAGCCGCCCTGTCAGCACAAACGCCACAATCATCGTCGCGGAGTCGAAATATACGTGGTTTCCCATGCCGTGCTTGGCGGCAAAGTCGGGAAACGCTATCTGGAATATGCTGAACACCCATGCCGACGCTGTGCTGAGAGCAACGAGCGTGTCCATATTTGCCGAGCGTTGCTTGACCATCTGCCAAGCCCTTTCGTAGAATCGCCGTCCGCAGTAGGCGAGCGATACGGTTGCAATTATGGCTGTTACCCATTGCCATGTGGCTTGTGTGCCGAGCGATGTCATCGAAATCGACATAACGGCTATGGCTGTTGCCCATGCCGCCGCAAGTCGAATGATGTGGTTCCGATACTTTTCGCGGCGCAATTCTTCCTCGTCGATGTCGCCGTCGGTCACAAGGCCGTAGCCGGCAGCCTCCACGGCGGCCTTTATTTGCTGTATGTTGATTATTCTTGGATCGAAATGCACTGTCAATTCGTTGGCGGCGAAATTCACTTTCGCGATGCCGACGCCTTTCAGGGCCTGCACGGTGCGCTCCACATTGCTGGCGCAGACCACGCAACTCATATCGGTAACTTCAAATGTCTTCTTTACCATAATGCAAAATCTTTAGTGTAAAGTTACGTCTTTATGCGTATATTTGCAAAAAAATAAGCGTGGATTAATGATATTCTATTTCTCAGGAACTGGCAACAGCGAGTATGTGGCGCGCCGCATAGCCGCTGCGACAGGCGACGGGGTGTCTTCGATTGCGGAATGTGTGGCACACAGCCGTTTTGATTTCGACGCCTCGAAGGAGCGTCGTGTGGGCTTTGTGTTTCCAGTGCATTTCTGGGGCTTGCCGGCGATTGTGGTGGAGTTTTTAGAAGCGTTGACACTTGCGGATGCGGGGTGTTGCTTTGTCTATACCGTCGCCACCTACGGCACGTCGACCGGACAGACTGGTTGGATGGCTCGCAAAGCGTTGCTGGATAAAGGTGTGGCTGTCGATGCCGGTCTGTCGGTGCGTATGGTGGACACGTGGACTCCTTTGTTCAATCTGACCGACAAGGAGAAGTGCCGCCGTCGCGAGGCGTCGGCCGAAAAGGAGATAGACGCAGCGATAGGCAGAATTGTGGCCTGCAGGGGCGGAAACACAGAGAGAATGAGAATACCGCATGTGATTGCTGGTGTTTATCATGCCACCTACGGGAGCCAGCGGCAGACGCGGCATTTCCATTTGATGGCAGACCGTTGTGCCGGTTGCGGACTTTGTGCCGACCGATGCCCGTCGTCGGCGATAGAGATGCGCGACGGCAAGCCTGTGTGGGTCAAGTCGCAATGCACATTGTGTCTGCGCTGTTTGCACCATTGCCCGGGATTTGCCATCCAGTATGGCAGACACACTGTGCGGCATGGGCAATATGTGAATCCTAATGAACGGAAAAGATAAAAATAAATAATGGCAAAAAAAAGGAATCCGAGTTTTGAGATATTGAGGGTGGTGGCGATGTTTCTCATCGTCGTGTGGCATTTCCTGATGCACGGAGTGGGGCAGAAGCCCGACGGCATCACTTCCGACATCCCGTCGCTTTTCAACCTTTGCTCGATGGAGATGATAGGTTGCCTTGCGAAAGTGTCGACCAATTGCTATATCCTGATAACGGGTTATTTCATCATACATCAGACATCTCCAAAGTGGGAAAAGATACCGAAGACGTGGGCGCCGATAGTCTTTTATTCGGTGCTGTTGTTCTTCGTCTTCCTGCTTTGCTCAAATCTGCGTCTTGGATGGGACGATTTCGGGAAGTCGCTTATGCCGATATATTTCAACCGCTATTGGTTTGCCACCCGCTATGTGGCGCTTGTGGCATTGGCTCCGTTCCTCGCTATCGTCGCGCAGGCGTTGACACGCCGGCAGTATCTTGTGATGCTCGGAGTGATGGCGGTAATCAATTTCGATTTCCTTCTCGGCGACCAGATGAGCGGCAACAATTCGCTGCTGTGGTTCGTATTCCTGTTTTATGTGGGTGGCTACATCAGACTGCATTTCAACCACGAAGGCGTAAACCATTTCGGCAAACTGTATTTCCTTGTGGCTATAGTGCTGGCTGCGATATTCCTTGTGAAAACGTTCGTGCACTACGGGGTGTGGTCGTCGCCGATGATGGCTGACTATCACGACAACAACGGCATCCTTTTCATTGCTGCACTGATGCTGTTTCTCTGGACAGCGCGCTATAAGGCGCCCGACACGTGGCTGGTGCGCTTCCTGGTGCGCATAGCGCCGTTGACGTTTGGCGTGTATCTTATCCACGACAACATCTACGTGCGCCGCCTGTTGTGGCACGACTGGCTCGATGTGCATTCGTGGCTTCACTCTTGGGCGTTTGTGCCCATGCTTGTGGCGTCGACGGTGGGCATTTTCTTTGCCTGCATAGCCATTGATTCCGTGCGCGACCGTCTGTTCCGCATGCTGCGTGTGAACGACCGTATCGACACACTTTTTGCAAAAATTAAGTCCAAAAACAACGCAATATGATTATCAACGAACGCGATTTACGCCACCAGTCGGTGGTTGAGGCGGCACACCGTATGATGACGGCAGCACGCACCGCTCCCAAGGCAAAGGGTGTGGACATCATTGAGATAGCACTTGTAGAGGAGCGCGAGGATTTGGAGAAGCTGGCGGAGGCTATGCGCCGACGCAGCGAGGAAACTGGCTTCAAATTCCTGCTTCGCGACGCAGACAATATTCTTCAGGGCGAGGCAGTGATACTCATCGGCACGCGCCGTCACACGCAGGGTCTTAATTGCGGTTATTGCGGTTATTCAGCCTGTGTGCAGAATCCAGCGCAGAATCCGTGTGCCATCAATTCCATCGATGTGGGCATCGCCATTGGCTCTGCCTGCTCTGTTGCCGCCGACCTCCGGATTGACACTCGTGTGCTGTTTTCTGCTGGTTGGGCGTCGGAAACGTTGCCGTGGCTTCCTGGATGCTCGCAGACCATAGCTGTCGCACTCAGTGCCTCGTCGAAAAGTCCATACTTTGACCGTAAGCCGAAAGAATAGAAATAGACAATTGTGGATGATTGTGGATAGTTTTTGCACTATCTTTGTAAAAGATATATAAACAATATAAAATTCTAATGTTATGAAGAATATAGAAGTGGGATACAGTGTGATTCGTGATGGCAATGTGATTTTGCAAGATGTTGCTTCGGTTAAAATTACAGACAGGCAGATTCCGGAAATTGCAAAATACATATTGAGCGATGTTGAATATCAGACGGGTGAGCTTGTCTGTGTTCCGAGCAAAATATATGACCGAATTACGTCGTCAGTGTACGAAGATGCTATCTCAAAGTTGGGCAAGCGGAAAGATGCGCTTTATGGCGACGATGAGGTTGAGTTGGAGGAATTCTTGCCCGATTCTCTTTTGAAACTGTTGCCGGAGGAAGTTGTTGCCGTTCTGCCGTTTGAAAGCAATCTTGAAGATGAAGAGTCGGATGTGGAGGAAGAGAAATGTGTCAAGAAAGGGTGTGAATTGTCAGAACCAGACAATAGCAACACTCTGTATCTTGTGATTAAACAAGTGTACTTTGACCAGATAATCGCAGGTACAAAAACGGAAGAATATAGAGAGGTAAAATATTCTACTTACAAAAAGTATGTCAAGACGGAAGATGACGGCAGCGTGATGTTCAGTGACGCGATTTCTGATGAGGAGCTGTCGAAATATCAATGTGAAGACGATCTGAACATCTACAACAATGGAGTCTGTCCATTGATCCCTAAGAACTGGTGTTATCTGAACCTTGCAGTCGGCTACAATAAAAAGCGTGACACGGCATTGGTGGAAGTTGTCGACATAACATTTGAGGCGGAAACTGACAAGTCTGGTAATGTCGTCCGCTTTGATTTTGATGAATCAAACAACGTGTGCTTCTCTCCAATGGGGAAACTATGCCTGTGGATTGCGGTGTTCCATTTAGGAAAAGTTGTAAAGAAGGAAATTGTTTCAAAATAAAAAGGTAATGCCTGCCGCGGAGTGTGAATGCAGGCGTCTAAATAAGCATAAAAAAGCCGCACCCTTTGAGGATGCGGCTTTTCTTATGAATTGTATTCTCGAGGATTACTTGCCTTCCTTAGCGAGTTTTTCCTTGAGGGCTGCGAGAGCAGAGATGTCGCCGAGAGTAGTTTTCTCGATAGGAGTGCTCATTACAGGAGCCTCTTCTGCAACTTTTGCTTTCTTAGCTGCTTTCTTAGCCTCAGCCTTTTCTGCACGAGCTTCATCTTCGAAGATGCGGCTGTGAGAGAGGATGATGCGCTTAGAGTCCTTGTTGAATTCGATAACCTTGAAGTTCAGCTTCTCGTCAACCTGAGCCTGAGTTCCGTCTTCCTTAACGAGGTGCTTAGGAGTAGCGAATCCTTCAACGCCGTAAGGCAATGCGATAACCGCACCCTTTTCGAGCATTTCAACGATAGTGCCCTCGTGGATGCTGCCTACAGTGAAGATGGTTTCGAATACGTCCCAAGGATTCTCTTCGAGCTGCTTGTGGCCGAGGCTCAAGCGGCGGTTGTCCTTGTCGATTTCGAGAACTTGAACGTCGATGTCGGCACCGATCTGAGTGAACTCGCTCGGGTGTTTGATTTTCTTAGTCCAAGAAAGGTCAGAGATGTGGATCAAGCCGTCAACACCCTCTTCCAACTCAACGAATACGCCGAAGTTAGTGAAGTTGCGCACTTTTGCAGTGTGCTTAGAGCCAACAGGATATTTCTCCTCGATGTTTGCCCACGGGTCAGCCTTGAGCTGCTTGATGCCGAGCGACATTTTGCGCTCTTTGCGGTCGAGTGTAAGAACTACTGCCTCTACCTCGTCGCCCACCTTCATGAAGTCCTGAGCCGAACGCAAGTGCTGTGACCAAGACATTTCAGAAACGTGGATAAGACCTTCTACGCCCGGAGCGATTTCAACAAACGCGCCGTAGTCTGCCATAACGACAACTTTGCCTTTCACCTTGTCGCCAACCTTCAAGTTTGGATCCAAAGCGTCCCATGGATGTGGCTGGAGTTGCTTCAAGCCGAGGGCGATACGCTTCTTCTCGTCGTCGAAGTCGAGGATAACAACGTTGAGCTTCTCGTCCAATTTCACAACCTCGTTCGGGTCGTTTACGCGGCCCCAAGAAAGGTCTGTGATGTGGATCAAGCCGTCTACGCCGCCAAGGTCGATGAATACACCGTAAGAAGTGATGTTCTTGACAGTTCCTTCCAATACTTGACCTTTTTCCAATTTGGCGATGATTTCTTTCTTCTGTTGCTCGAGCTCTGCCTCGATGAGGGCTTTGTGAGACACGACAACGTTTTTGAACTCTTGGTTGATTTTAACAACCTTGAATTCCATAGTCTTACCAACGAATACATCGTAGTCGCGGATTGGCTTGACGTCGATCTGAGAACCTGGCAAGAATGCCTCGATTCCGAATACGTCTACGATCATACCACCCTTTGTGCGGCACTTGATGTAACCCTTGATGATTTCGTTGTTCTCGAGAGCCTCGTTGACGCGGTCCCAGCTGCGTGCAGCGCGTGCTTTCTTGTGAGAGAGGATCAACTGACCCTTTTTGTCTTCCTGGTTTTCGATGAATACTTCAACCGTGTCACCAACTTTCAAATCAGGGTTGTAGCGGAATTCGCTCATAGGGATGATACCATCTGATTTGTAGCCAATGTTTACAACAGCCTCGCGTTTGTTCAACGCAATAACTGTACCTTCGATAACTTCCTTGTCTTTTACTGTGTTCAAGGACTCATCGTAGGTTTTCATCAACTCTTCGCGAGTTTTGCCTGTCTCGACCTGGCCGTGTTCGTACGAATCCCAATCGAAATCTGCAATAGGAGAATTTGTTAATTCGCTCATTTAAAAATAATTGTTAATAAAATAAGTTAATTTAGTAAGTTAGACATTATGTTAATAATAGTCGGCTGCAAAGGTACGCATAAATTTCTATATTACAATAACTTTGCTGCACTTTTTTAGCTAAATCAATCCGAAATGACGCAGGGCGTGGGCGATGCCGTCGCTGTCGACTGCGGTGGTGACAAAATCGGCTGCAGCCTGCACATCGGGGAGGGCGTTGCCCATAGCCACTCCGATGCCGGCATGGCGCAGCATAGGGGTGTCGTTGCCGCCGTCGCCGAATGCCATCGTCTCGCTGATGGAGATGCCGAAATGGGCTGCCATGGCTGCTATTCCGCTTGCTTTGTCGGCTTTGCACGATGTGATGTCGGTGAAAGTCGGATACCAGCGGGAGCCGTGGCTCGACGGTGCACCGGCGAGCAGCTGTGGCTCTTGGCTTGCGGAGACAAACACGGTCATCTGCACTATGCCGTGCCGCAGCAGCGGCGTGATGTCGTTGCCTACGGGAATCGACGGAACATTGAGCAGTTTCTGCAGTCCGTCGACAAGAGGAATGTCGGGGTTGCACAGCAGTATTCCGTCAATGCCTACCACAAGCGACATCGCGCCCATGCGGTCTGCTTCCGCCTTGATCGACAGGGCGTCGGCCTCCGGGATGGGATTGCAAACGATGTTGTTGTCGCCGGCATAGCAGTATGCGCCGTTTGTCGTCACGTAGCCGTCGATTAGATGGCTGATTGCCGACAGGTTGTTTATAAGTTGGCGCGGACGCCCGGTGGCGATAAACACTTTCAAGCCGTTGGCTTTGGCTTGCTCGAGGGCATCGACTGCCGATGCCGGAATCTCGTGGGTGTTGAAACTCACGAGTGTGCCGTCGATGTCGAAAAACAAGGCTTTTGTCGTCATTGCATAAGGTCCTCTTCGTCGTATTTCTGAAACAGGAAGTCGTTGTATGGAAAACGCTTCATGTGGATTTCCTTTGCCATTTCGTATAGGCGTGACTTCAGTTCGTCGATGTTTATTCGTTCGCGTGCGGAGATGAATATGCAGTTGTCGTTCATCTTTGCCATCCACGTTTGTTTAAGCTCTTCCAGCGGAATATTCTCACGCAGGCGTGGGGTCAGGTCGTCGTCGTCCTTCTTGACGTAGGTGAAGGCGTCCACCTTGTTGAACACCAGAATCATCGGCTTGTCTTTCGACTCGCATACCTCCTGCAGGGTGCGGTTGACCACTTCGATCTGTTCCTCAAACTGAGGGTGGGATATGTCGACCACGTGCACGAGTATGTCGGCGTCGCGCACCTCGTCGAGCGTCGATTTGAAGGAGTCGACAAGGTGGGTTGGCAGTTTGCGGATGAATCCGATAGTGTCGGTGAGCAGAAACGGAAGGTTGTCGATTATCACCTTGCGCACCGTGGTGTCGAGCGTGGCAAACAGCTTGTTCTCGGCAAATACGTCCGACTTGCTGAGCAGGTTCATAAGCGTTGACTTGCCCACGTTGGTGTAGCCCACGAGCGCGATGCGCGTCAGCTTGCCGCGGTTTTTACGCTGTATAGATTTCTGCCGGTCGATGTTTTTGAGTTCCACTTTCAGACGCGATATTTTGTCGAGGATGATTCGTCGGTCGGTCTCTATCTGTGTCTCGCCCGGACCGCGCATGCCGATACCGCCCCGTTGGCGTTCGAGGTGTGTCCACATTCGCGTGAGCCGCGGCAGCAGATATTGGTATTGTGCCAGTTCCACCTGAGTGCGTGCGGTGGCAGTCTGCGCGCGCTTTGCGAAGATGTCGAGAATCAGGTTTGTGCGGTCGAGGATTTTCACCTTCAGCTCATTCTCGATGTTTTGCACCTGCTTTGATGTCAGGTCGTCGTCGAAGATGGCGAGGTCGATGGCGTTGTCCTCTATGTATTGTCTGATTTCCTCCAGTTTTCCCTTGCCCACGAATGTGCGTGGGTTGGGGTTGTCAACGCGCTGCAAAAACCTTTTCTCCGACTTCGCGCCAGCCGTTTCGGCGAGAAAGGCGAGCTCTGCCAGATATTCGTTGGCTTTGGCCTCGTTTTGTGTCGGTGTGATGAGTCCGACGAGCACAGCGCGCTCGCCGATGTCTTCTGTTATTGTTTTCTCGTCAATCATATCTGTATCGTAAAGGTAAAAACAGGGGAGCCGCAAGTCGCGCTCCCCTGACACTCCCTAAAAAAACCTATTGGTTGCGAATCGCTTCGCTGTTATATTTTCTCTACTTTGTTGTAACGCTCGTTGAGAATCTTTACAATGTCGTTGGTGATGTTGGGGATTCCGTTGACATAGTATGTGGCTTTCTTGTCGAGCACCACAGAGATACCGTTCTTTTTTGCATATTCGCTGATGCACTTGTCGATAGAGTCGTTGAGCTGCTTCAGGCTGAGGTTGTTTTCGTTGACAAACTTGTTCTGAAGGTCGTTCATATGGCGTTCGGCATCGTAGCCCATCTGCTGGTATTTCTGCATGTCGGCCTTGTAGCTTTCTTCTGTAAGGTAGCCGTTGTTGCGTCCCTTCTGTTCGATTTCCGATTGGAAGCGCTGCAGTTCGGCGGCCTTTTGCTGGCGCACGTTCTCCAACTTGTTCTGTGCGCGTTGGTTTGCTTCAAAAATGTCTTTGGCAAAGTTGTATTTGGCGGCGAGAGAGTCGCTGTCGATATATGCCATTTTCACTGTTGCCGGGACGTTTGCCTGAGGTTGTACGGCGGATTTCTCCTCCTTAGTGCATTGGCAGAGCAACAACACTCCGAGCATCAACGCAGCAACATTAATCACGCGGGTAATTTTCATTTTGGTTTATATATTTTTTAATTTAAGTTTTTCATTTCTTCATGACGTGCGCACTCAATATTGTGCTTTCTCATCGCCGGATTGTCGTGGATATGGCCTGATGGGAACTTTCCATTTTTCACGAAAAGCACTTTTACGCCCAAAAGGATAATACACAGCGCAATAACGCAAATTGAAAGCAATATTGTTGCCATTCCATCATAAATTTAGGTGCAAATATATGAAAAGGAGGTTAAATTTTGCGTCTCTCTCAATTTATTTTTATACCTTAGAGGGCGAAAAAAAAGATATTTAACAATATTTCAAAAATAAGAGCGTTTAATTTTAAATTATAAACAACTATGACCATTACTGACCTCGAGCCAAAATTAGTTTTTGGCATCTTCGACGAAATCACTAAGGTTCCGCGCCCATCAAAAAAGGAGGGCAAAATCCGCGAATTCCTTCTTGAATTTGCTAAACGACACAACATCGAAGCCAAGACCGACCCAATCGGCAACGTGGCTATGCGTGTGCCGGCAACGGCGGGTAAAGAAGGCGCTCCGACAGTGGTGCTTCAGGGACACATGGATATGGTGCCCAACCAGACCAAGCCGGAAACTCATAATTTCGACACCGATCCGATTTTGACTGAAGTCGATGGCGAATGGCTTCATTCAAAAGATTACAAGACTACGCTCGGTGCCGACAATGGTATCGGTGTGGCTATGGCGCTTGCCGCTTTGCTCGACAAGTCGTATGAGCACGGCCCTATCGAGACTTTGTTTACTGTGGACGAGGAAACTGGTCTGACTGGCGCGAAAAATCTCGGCAAGGACATGATCACCGGCAACATTCTTATCAACCTTGACTCTGAGGACGAGGCTCAGATTTTCCTCGGTTGCGCCGGCGGTATCGACACCCTCGGACATTTCGACTATACCGACGCTCCTGCTCCTGCGGGATATCAGTTCTTCAAATTCTCGATTCTTAAATTCAAGGGCGGACACTCTGGTGCCGACATCCATTTGGGACGTGCGAACGCCAACAAGCAGCTTGCCCGTTTCCTCTTCAGCCTATATCGCGCATATGACGGTCAGGTGGCTGTCGCCGACATCAACGGCGGCGAGCTACGCAACGTTATCCCAGGCAACGCTTATGCCGTTATCGGTGTGCCTGCCGACAAGAAAGAAGACCTCCGCAAGCGCGTGAATGAGTTTGCTGCTGTACTTGAAGAGGAGTTCAGCACTATCGAGGGCAACCAGGAAGTGGCACTTGAAACTGTCGACACTCCTGCAACGGTAATCGACGCCGACACAGCAAAACGTGTCGTATGGTCTGTCAACTCTATCCCTAATGCGGTTCAGGCTATGAGCCACAGAATAGAGGGTATGGTCAACACTTCGACCAACACGGCGCTTATCCGTATGGACCGCGACAAGCATGTGATTACGGTGACCACTTCGCAGCGCAGCGAGGAGGAGAGCCGCAAATACGACATCGCCGGTCAGATTTACGCGCACTTCGATCTTAGTGGCGCGCGTGTGGAGCAAGGCGACGGATATCCAGGATGGACTCCTAACATGAATTCTGAAATCCTCAAGGTGGCTGTGAAGGCTTATGAGGATCTTTATGGAATCACTCCGCTCTGCACTTCTCTCCATGCCGGACTTGAGTGTGGAAACTTCCTGCTCAACAATCCGAAGCTTGACATGATTTCTTTCGGCCCGACATTGCGCGACGTGCACACTCCTAAGGAGTCGATGCACATCCCGGCTGTCGACAAATGCTGGAACCACTTGCGCCGCATCCTTGAGATGATGGCTGACGAGAAATAATAGCATCTGGTTGAACAATAACCCAATTACGGGTGTTTTATCTTGGTGACACGCTTGTCACGGCGGATAAAACACCCGTCTTTTTTTATGTTCCAAACATTAATCAAACCACGACTATGGAAAAATCGGTAATACTGATATCTCTTATTGTGGCATCGGCGATAGCGCTGATGGCTTGCCCGCGTCCTCAATCAACCGACAACGCCGCCATACCGTTGCCTGCCGACACTGTAGCAACCGCGCCTGACTCTGTGGCGCCGTCGGCTGACAATGCTCGCTATGAGCGTCTGACGGATGAAGACTACAAGAAGGTGGCGGATGAGCTGGGTGTTGACATCGCCACGATGAAAGCCGTGGTGGAGATAGAGGCGGGAAAGTCGCACAAGGGATTCGTGTCGCCGGGAAAACCATTGATAAACTTCGACCTCACGATGTTTAAGAGACAGCTGTCGCAAGCGGGAATCAAATATGGAAAATACACAAGCTATGTGTGCTTCAAGCCTGTAAACACTCGCAAATACGGGTCATACGGCAACGCGCAGTGGGCACGGCTCGAATCGGCGCGCACGATAAGCCGCGACGTGGCAAACAAGTCCGCGTTCTGGGGGATGTTTCAGATTGGCGGATTCAACTGGAAGAGTTGCGGATGCGCTACGGTGGATGAATTTGTCGAGCGGATGTCGCAGTCGGAGGCTGAGCAGCTTGAGCTGTTCGCGCAATTCTGCATCAACCGTGATTTGGTGAAATACCTGAAAAAAAAAGACTGGCACAATTTTGCCCGCCATTATAACGGCCCGAGCTACAAGAAGCGTGGCTATCACAACCGTCTGCGGGCAGCTCACGCCAAACATTCAAAATAAGCGCGGATTTTAGATGTGTATGCCGTATTCGTGCTTCAGCTCGTCCATCACGAATACGCTTTCTACCGACGCAAGATTCTCCACCGTGCCAAGCACATTGAGCACAAACTCCTGGTAGTATTTCATATCGGGGGCGTGGATTTTCAGCAGGTAGTCGAAGCTGCCGCTGATATTGTAGCATTCGGTCACTTCCGGTATGCCTTGCACAATCTTGGTGAATTCGGCGGCGATGTCGCGGTTCAGCTGCCGCATCTTGACGTTGCAGAACACCACAAAGCCTTGGTTGAGTTTGGCGGCATTGAGTACGGCGATGTATTTTTGGATATAGCCTCGGCTTTCCATGCGTTTCAACCGTTCAAACACAGGGGTCGACGACAGGTTGACCTGTTGCGCGAGTTCCTTGATTGTCAGGCGGGCATTGCCTTGCAGCGTGCGTAGAATCTGCAAGTCGACCTTGTCTAATTTTTCCGTTTTTTCGATGGATTCCATAAAAAAGTCTGCAATTTTTATTGACACTGCGAAGATAATAAATTCCAGTTGTTTTCACGTCTAAATGGCGGAGTTTGTAGAATTATTTTCGCACGTTTGCGAACCTTTTGTGTTGTATATTGTTCTATACTAATAGAAATTAAAAAATGTTTTTATGAAAAAAGGATTTTTGACGCTGATTTTAGCAGGTTCACTTATGAGTGCCGGTGCAGAGAATGCACTTACGGGCACCAAATTTACCGACAATTGGTCGGTTGGTATCAACGCAGGTGTTACACAGCCTTTGGCTCACCCTTATTCTATTGGTGAAAACATTCGTCCGCAAGTGGGCGTGGAGCTTTATAAGCAATTCACGCCAGTGCTCAAGACCGGCGTGGAGTTCAATTCCGGAATAAACACAACGGGTATCTATGGCAACCGCGGTGTGCGCACTGCTTTCGACCATGCAAATCTCAATCTCCTTGGTGGCTTGAACCTTATGAACCTTTTCGGAGGCTATAAAGGCTCGCCTCGGGTGTTCGAGATAGAGGCTCTCGGAGGCATCGGTGTAGGCCACGTGTTTGGATGCAAGGACGCCGACGGCTCAATGGCTCACAAGAACTATATGACTTCGAAGTTTGGATTGAACCTCGGGTTCAACATTGGCAAGGCTAAACAATTCACGTTGGCTGTCAAGCCGGCGATTGTTTACAATATCGAGGGCCGTTCGCAAAGCAACAACGCAGTGGCTTTCAACTCAAACAAAGCCAACTTTGAACTGATGGCTGGCTTGGCCTACCATTTCAAGACAAGCAACGGAACGCATCATTTCACTTACGCGCGTCTTTACGATCAGAACGAAATAGATGGTCTTAACGACAAAATCAACAATCTCCGTGGTGAGCTCGATGGCAAAGACAACGATCTCAAGGCTGCAAACAACAGAATCAACGAGCTCAACAATGAAGTTGAACGCTTGAAAAACCGCAAGCCTAACGAGGTGCGCGTGGTGGAGACCGTAACCCAGCAGACTCGTTCGATGGAGTCGGTCGTTACATTCCGTCAGGGCAAATCGACTGTCGACAATGCCCAGCTGCCTAACGTGGAGCGTGTGGCAACTTATTTGAACAACCATAAGGACGCAACCGTAATCATCCGCGGATTCGCTTCGCCGGAAGGCAGCCAGGAAGTGAACGAGCGCATTGCGAAGGCTCGTGCAGAGGCTGTGAAAGACATCCTCGTAAAGCGCTATCGCATCAACGCAAGCCGCATCGACGCTCAGGGCAACGGCGTGGGCGACATGTTCTCTGAGCCGGATTGGAACCGCGTAAGCATCTGCACAATCGACGACAAAGAGAAATAATAATCAACTTGACATGACAGGAAGGACCGCGTCGGAATGACGCGGTCCTTTTTTTGCAGGATTACCCGCCAAAAGTCCGACTGGTGTTGATTCTGAATCTTGCCACTTGAAACGTCGGTGAGGGAAAAAGAGGCTGCCTTATGACTATTTGTTGGTGGTTGGTACTCAAGGTGAAACGCATTCTTTTTTCCGCTTGCCCGACTTTTTGATTGAAAAAAATCGGATAAAAATGATGTTTTTCAGAAAAAAGACGTAACTTTGCACTCGGTTTAAGGAAAGATGCCGGAGTGGTCGATCGGGACGGTCTCGAAAACCGTTGTACGGGTAACCGTACCGAGGGTTCGAATCCCTCTCTTTCCGCTAATAAGGGTGTAAATCAGTAAGTTATGCGATTTACACCCTTTATTATACCCAAAAAGTTTCTCGGTATTTCTACAGACCCCCTTTTTTTATATTCCACCCGAGTTTTGCTACTGACCCTAAAAAAGCGACAGCGGCTTCCACCCGGAGCCGCTGTCGTGGTTATAGAAATGAAATAAAGATTCTTTTATTTGTTGATTTTCTGCCAGCTGTCTTTGAGCGTTATTGTGCGGTTGAACACAAGATGCTCCTTCGTAGAGTCCTTTTTGTCGGGCGTGAAGTAGCCGATGCGCTGGAACTGGAAGTGTGCCCCCGGCTCTGCGTTCTCTGCGAGGAACGGCTCTATCTTAGCGTGTTCCACAACTTTGATTGAGTCGGGATTGAGGAGCTCGTGGAAGTCGCGGTCTTTAACCTCAGAGGCATTCTCCACGGCAAATAGACGGTCGTAAAGACGCACCTCGGCGTCAATGCAATGGCGTGCAGATACCCAGTGGAGCGTGCCTTTCACCTTGCGCATGCTTCCCGGCATACCGCTCTTCGACTCTGGGTCGTATTCGCAGTAGATTTCTTCGATACGTCCGTCGGCATCTTTCTTGCAGCCTGTGCATTTCACGATGTATGCACCTTTCAGACGCACTTCCTTGTCGGGAGTCATACGGAAGAATTTCTTGGGAGGATTCTCCATAAAGTCGTCGCGTTCGATGTAGATTTCGCGCGAGAACGGCATTGTGTGGGTGCCGCTTGTAGGGTCTTCCGGGTTGTTTTCCATCTCCATCTGTTCCTCTTGGTCGTCAGGGTAGTTGGTGATTACAACCTTTACGGGGTCGATTACGGCGCATACGCGTGTCGCACGTTTGTTGAGGTCTTCGCGGATGCTGAACTCAAGCAGCGAGATGTCGTTGACAGCCTCGAATTTGGTGTATCCGATGCGGTTGATAAACGCTTTTATTGACTCAGGGGTGAATCCGCGGCGGCGCAGACCGGAAATTGTCGGCATGCGTGGGTCGTCCCATCCGTCAACGAGACCCTCTTTCACCAGTTGCAGCAGTTTGCGCTTTGACAATACGGTGTAGGTGAGGTTCAGACGGTTGAACTCAATCTGACGCGGGCAGTAGGTCTCGTCGGCAAGCTCCTTTACGAAATATTCGTAGAGCGGGCGGTGAGGCACAAACTCAAGCGTGCAGATGGAGTGGGTCACGCCCTCGAAATAGTCAGACTGTCCGTGGGCGAAGTCGTACATAGGGTACACTTTCCACTTTTCGCCGGTGCGGTGGTGTGGATGCTTGATGATGCGGTACATAATCGGGTCGCGGAAATGCATGTTTGACGACGCCATGTCGATTTTTGCGCGGAGCACCATCGCGCCCTCATCAAACTCGCCGGCGTTCATACGCTGGAAGAGGTCGAGGTTTTCCTCGATAGGACGGTCGCGGAACGGGCTTGCCGTGCCTGGCTGTGTCGGAGTGCCTTTCTGCTCTGCAATCTGCTCTGCAGTTTGCTCGTCAACGTAGGCCTTGCCTTCTTTTATCATGCGGATTGCGAGGTCGTAGAGCTGTGGAAAATAGTCAGAAGCGTAGTATTCGCGGTTGCCCCAATCGTAGCCGAGCCATTTGATGTCCTCGCGTATGGAGTCTACATACTCCACGTCTTCCTTCACCGGGTTGGTGTCGTCGAAGCGCAGGTTGCAGGTGCCGCCGAATTTCTCTGCGACGCCGAAGTCCATACAGATAGCCTTGGCATGTCCGATGTGGAGATAACCGTTAGGTTCCGGTGGGAAACGCGTGTTCAGGCGTCCGCCGTTCTTACCGTTTTTCAAATCGTCGGCAACCATCTGCTCGACGAAGTTCAGTCCTGACTCTTTTTCTGGTGTCAGTTCTTTGTTCTCGATTTCTGACATAGGTGTATCTAACTTTTAATTTGTTTCTAATGATTAAAATACAAAGTTAATGCAAAAATGTGGAAAACAGGAAATAGTGTGAAAAAAATCCAAGTTGCGCAATAAAAAAACCGTCTTGGCTCACATGGGAGGCAAGACGGTTCTTTAAAAAATCAACCTAATATGTGATGTTTATTTCTTATACCAAGTGCAGTCGATAAACTCGAACGTGCCAGGGGCAGTCACTTTGTAGCGCACGGTGTGGTTGGTTGTGGCATTGTTGTAGACTGCGAAATTGATGGTGTAGACCACTTCGAGTCCGGCAACCGGCGCTGCGTCGGCGTGGAGCGTGGCGAGTACGCCAGGAAGCACTTCCTTGCAGAAGCGGTCCATCATGAGCGTTTCGATTTGCTCGTCGGTCATTCCCTCGTAGCCGGCAGGATACTGCTCTTTAGCCTTTGCTGGACGGAGGTCGACATTGCCTTGGTAAGCCGATGTTCCGCAGTAGTACTCGTTGTTGCCATATTTGGAGATGTAGAAGTTGCCGTCCTTCAAGCCTGTCGATCCGAGAGGCTTGTCGATGTGCTCATATACCCAGTCGACGCAAGCCTGATAGTACTTGGTGGAAATTTCCACACCCTTGCCGCCCGGCAGCGTGATTTCCACGTTCGGGTCATACATCCACTTGCCGTTGGTGCGCACAAATTGAGCAGACTCCTCGGTCACGCCGTTGGTCTTCTGCCACAATGAGCCGTTGAACGTATATTGGTCGCATACGAGCGACGTCTTGCTGCTTGCGTAGTATTTGTAAGCCACAAGTTTGGTGTCGCCGGCCTTGGCGTATGGGAAGTTGACCTTGAGATAAGTAGGCAGATACTCGTCTGGTTTCTCCAGGTTGAAGTATTTCATGCCCATAGCCGTATAGTCGGCAGCCTGGAGCAGGTTGATCGACGTGTTGGCTTTCCAGTTGTTGCCGTCGAACGCGTAGACAGCCGATACGCTCTTTGATGTAACGGCAGTTGCGGCGCGCAATGCACGGCGCGATTTTGTAGCCTTAGCTTCAACAGCCGCTGTAGGCACGAAGTTGACATATTTGCCGCCGGAAATCGATGTGAAGTAACCGGTTACGGTGTATGTCTTATCGTTCTCGAAGAGGGCCTTCTGCTCGTCGGTGGCCTGATAGAGGCTTCCGATGGCGGTCTCTGCGCCGTCGATTGTGAAGTTGTAGAAGTTGCCAGAGATTGTAACCTTGCCGGTAAACTGGGCGAATACAGCCAGCTGGTTGTCGGTGATGCCGAGCAAAGCGTCGCAAGCCTTGCCGTCGAGCACTTTGGCGGAAGGATAGCTGTAGGCTTGGTTGCCTGTTACGGTAACTGTGGCTGTTGTGCCGGTAATCTGGAAGCCCTTGTTGTAGGCTGAAACCTCGCCGGTCACGTCAACCTGGTCGCCCACCTTGTAGGCTGTTGCATCGAAACCGCTTGCGTAGTAAACGAGGATAGAGCCTGAATTGTCGGTGAGGATGAATCCGCGGGCGCAGATTGCAGTCACCAAACCTTTCACTGTGACGTTGCTGCCTACGGCTACCGATCCGAGCGCGCTTGTCATCTCATAGCCAGGGGCAGGATCGTTGCCCGAGCCTCCGAATGAAGGCTCTGTTTCGGTCTGCTTGTAGTTTACGATGACCATATCGCCTTTCTTGGCGTCGCTGTATTCAACAGAGAGAATCGAAGGAATGTGTTTCTGTGCCGATACGATAGGCGAGAAAGCCTCGATGTAGTCCTCTTCGCTGCCCCAGGCATCCTGATAGTCGGTCTCGGTGACAGTGTATTCCGAAGCGGCGCCGAAATTGGTCACTTCTTCAGGCACGTTGCCAGCCACGCGGTATGTGATGTTGATCGACGATCCGTCGCTCAGCGTGAAATATGCGAAATCAGAATCGCTGAGGAAATTAGGAATGTAGTCGCGGACAGTGATTTTGTCGGTGAAATAGTGCTGTGTTCCGACAGCCTTCAGCTCCTTGCTCAAAGTGTCGCCAGCCTGCTTGATGTTGGCGGAGTTTGCTGCAAGGTTGGTGTAGTCGGCATCGGTAAACGTGTAGGCAATCATCTGCTTGTTGGTGATGCCTTTGTCGCCGTCGAAGCCGTCCAGTTTATCGTTCCAGTCGTTGGGGTCGCAACTTGACAACGCCACGAGGCATGAAGCGATAAGAGCGGAATATAATAGTTTCGTTTTCATTGTCTTGAATAGTTAGATGTTTAGAAGTTTACTTTCAGACGAACAGAATATGTGCGGCCGAAAGAGTAGAACACACGGTAGACATTGTCCCATTCGCCGGCAGTTGTGATGTTGTTGTAGGCATCCATCACGTAGTAGTGGTTGAACAGGTTGTTGATGTTGCCGTTGAGTGTGGCGCGCACACCGGCAATCTTGAAACTGTAGCTTGCGCTGAAGTCGAACTGGTTGCCCCAAGGAATTCTCCATGGATCGGCAACGTTGATTGTCGAGTTTGCAGAGTAGTTTGACGACGACACTTGATAGTCGCTGTAGTTGCGTCCGCTTGCCACCCAGTCCAGTCCGAAACGGAAGCCGTCGAGCGGACGGATGTTGATGCCGATAGAACCGGTTGTCTGAGCTGAGCCGCCCACTTTCACGCCTTTCTGGTTGAGCACTGCCCATGCGTGGTCGTCAGCAAGTATGCCCGACGCAACGGTGCCGCGGAGGTCTTTCAAAGGCTCGCCGTTCTGGTTGTAGAAGTAGCCCTTTGCGTTGCTGTCCCAAACCCAGTCGCCCAAAGAGAGCATACCTTCGAGTTCGAACCATTTTACTGGACGGTATGTGAAGTTCATCTCCACACCCATGTGGCGTGCGTCTACGCCCTGCATATTGAGAGAGTAGCGGTCGCCGGCGTGTTCGCCCGAAGTGATTTCGCCGCCGCGGGTCGATGTCTTGTCTTTCCAGTTTGTGTAGTAGGCGTTGGCTACGAAAGAGAATACCGGATTGTGGAATCCGTAGCCGATTTCATAAGAAATTACTTTCTCGTTTACGGCGTCAGGGTTGATTGCGTTGCTCTTGGCCGATGTCAGGAACGCGCCGCCTGAGTAGAATGGAGCGCGGCTGATGTAGCCGAGGTTGAAGAACACGTTGTTGTAACGGTTGATGTTGTAGTTCGCACCGCCCTTGATTGTTCCGCCGAGGAAGTTGAGCTTTTCCGACTTCTCGTGTGCCTTGTCGTAGTTGAAGTGGTCCACACGCCAGTAGCCTGTGTTGCTGATTGAGCCGGCAAGCACGAAGTTGAATTTCTTGTTGAGGATAGAGTACTCCAATTGTCCGAACACGCCTTCCTGATGAGTGTGTCCAATCCAGTCACGGTAGACGATGTCGCCTACGCCGAGTTTCTCGTATTTCCAGTTAGGATCGGCTGCCGCTGCGTTGTTGGCTGCCGACACGCCGCTTCTGCTGGAGTCGTCCATATAGTACTCACCGTCGTAGAGGTCGACAATCTCGTTGTTGTGGCGGCCTACGTAGTAGCGCATGTCGAGACCGGCTGTAAGGGTGAGTTTCTTAGGGAGAAGCTCGTTTTTGTAAGTCGAAACGAGTCCGTACCATTCATGGGCGTTGTTGCTCTTTGCCATAACGAGGTTTGAACCTGTTGTGCTGTTGGCATTCATCTCCTGAATCTTGTCGTAGGCGAAAGTGCCGTCAGGATTGCGGAACAATGTGTTGAGCACACCGTTCGACGCGCCGTACCAAGACGAGTAGCTGAGGCTTGTGCCGTCTGCCAGCGTGCCGCGTCCTTGACCTGAGTAGCCGCCGCCACGTGCGATTGACAGGTAGGCTGCCGACGACAGTGATGACTTGTGGTCAATCTGCCAAGTGTGGTTGAGCGAAATCTGAGGTTTGTGGTATTGGTTTGTTGTAGAAGAGCGGCGCTGTCCGTTCTTGTCGTATCCGAATGTCGGATTGTAGCGGTACATCGACTTCTCGCCCATATAGTTCTGTACTTGCTGCCAGCCTTCGATTGTCAAACCGTCCTGTGAGCTGCGCTTGTTGTGAGTCTGAGGAGCTCCAAATGCGGTCAGCGACAATTGGTGGGCGTCGTTGATGCGTTTGGAGATGTTGATAAACCAGTTGTAGCTGTTGAAGTCTGTGCCCTGGATATATCCGTCGCCTGCACGGTGGGAGAACAAAGCGGTCACTGCCCATCCGTTTTTCATCAAGCCTGTCGAGAACGATACGCCTTCCTGGTGCAGTCCGTCGTTGCCCATACCGTACCATACGGAGCCGCCTTTCTTGGCATCGAGCGATTTGGTGATGATGTTGATTGTACCGCCGACTGAAGGAGTCGATACAATCGATGCGCCAAGACCGCGCTGTGTCTGCATTGATGATGTCACGTCGCTAAGGCCTGCCCAGTTGCTCCAATAAACACCGCCCCATTCCATGTCGTTGACGGGGACACCGTTGATCATGACTGCGACGTTGGCGGCTTGGAAACCGCGCATGTTGATTTTTGAGTCGCCATATCCGCCACCGTCTTTTGTGGCCCATACGCCTGGAGTGGTTTTCAGAACTTCCGGAAACTCTTGGTTGCCCAGTTTCATGTCGATGACGCGGGCACTTACTTCCGAAATGGCAACTGGTGTCTCGCGTGTCTTGGCAATCGACTGCGTAACGACTACGTCGCGGAGCATCTGTGATGCTGCCTCGAGGCGAACCTCGCCCAAATTGCCTTGCGACTTTTTAAGCACTGTCTTGTAGCCGACATAGCGGATCTCAACGTCTTTGGAGCCTTGCGGCACTTCAATCTGGAAAAATCCGTCGATGTTGGTTACAGTTCCGATTTTTGTCCCGGGGATAGTGATGGTGGCACCGATTACAGGTTCGCCCTGCTCGTCAACCACGCGGCCACGGCAATTGCTATGTTCGGCAGCAAGAAGTTGCGCCGTCGATAGGAAGATTGCGGTAGCTAAGAGGAGTAGTCTCTTCATGCTGTAGGGATTTAGTTAATTTTAAAGAATAGAATATGTTAATTTTTCAATTTTTTAATTAATTGAACTGCCAATTCAAAACTTCGTGAAAACCACTATGCAAAATTAGACTTTTTGTGTAACGAATGCAAATTTAAGCCAATAAAAACTACGCGTTGTCACCAAGATGTTAAAATTCAAGGTGTGCAATGCCATGCAGGAGGATGCCGTCGTCTGAGACTCCTTCCGCCTGAACCGTAAATGCAGAGCCGCGCGGCAGCGAGGATTTAGGAATGGTTATTGTTGCATTGCCGTTGCATAGCCTGACATTCCCGTTCCAATAAAGGGTCATGCTCTTCGCATTCTCGGAAGAGTGAACATGCTCAGGCTTCTGATAGCCTAATGGCTTGAACCGTGACACTCGGTTCAATGTCATGCCGTCAAGAGATGAGGCTCCGTTTTTCAGCGTGATTGAGATTACTCCCGGGCCGCCTTTGGCTCCCCAGATGGCTGCGCTGCCGGTTTTGAACACGTCGATGCGTTCCACGTCCTGCATTTGTATGATGTCAAGGTCGTAGTCGCCATCAAGAATCACACCGTCGATTGCGATGGCGGCATGCGACTTGCCGTAGACTGAGATCTTGCTGCGCACATAAGCTGTGTCGCCTTTCATGTATATTCCTGGAATGCGTCTCAGCACTTCGTGGATGCATGTGGCGTCGATATATGCAAGTTGGTCTGCGGTCATGGAGAAGTCTGCCATGCCGGAGAACGTTCCGTTGTGCTTGTCACGTCGCGCGGCGGCTACGTCAACATTGTGGAGACGTATTGTCCTGCCGGATGCGATATCGTTGAAAACTGCCGCATCGCCGCATCGCCGCCCTGACTGCACGGCGATTGATGCGCTGTCTACGGGAGGATATGTCGTCTCGTCTATTCTGACGGCGGTCTTTTCGTATTGGTTGCCGACGGATGCGTTTACGGCAAAGGTCGTTCCGTCGGGGTAGTCAAGCCCAGAGATTGCGAAGTTGCCGTATTTGTCGGCTGTTGCGACAGCATACATGTCGGCATTCGGCGAGATGATGCTGACTTTTGCAAACGAAGCGTCTCTTGGATACGGTGCTGTAACGATAGCCTTGCCTGAAATCGTTTGTGAGACCTCGTGCTTTACTGGAGGCTGAGTGAACTGTCCTGCAAGAATGCTGTCAACGCAGTATCTGTCGCAAACGGAACGGTGCAGCAGCGAGTCGACCGCTGCCGCATTGTATCCGTTTGCGAAAAATCGGTCTGCGTCTGCAACTCCTCCGCGCACGTCTTGCGAGAGCAGTATCTGTGGGATGATAGACGGAGTCTTATTGTCGTGGCCTTTTGTTATGGCTACCGACATATGCGCTGAAATCTGTGATGGAAGGCATATATTGAGGCGTATGCTGTCGGAAAACTCAGCATGAGCCGTGATTGTTGCTTTCACAGATTCTTTTCCGTAGGGAGAGAACACTGATTTTATGCCAAAAACTGCTCCGGCGCTGTCAATTGCAATAAATTGCGAAATGCCTTCGGGCAGCTCCTTTTTGGGGAAAACTATGGGCTCTCCTGGTTTGATCTGTCCGTCATAGCATACGCAACCTCTCGAAATTACGGCAAGTTTGACGGCTTTCGCGGCCGAGTTGTCAAGCATGATTTTAAAAGCTTGGCCGGTGTCGGTGCAGTGCAGTGGATTGGATTTTTCCCAAGCGTCGGCTGTTTGGATGTCAGTGACAGGAGCGGGGCTGCTTCCGATGCTGATAGGCGTAAGGCATTCGTAGCCGTGCAGTCCTGCAGAATAAAGGGTGTAGCATCGCAGGAAACACTGCTCTTCAGCCAAATCCTTTGGCGTGTCGAGATATCCGGCGTATGCGCCGTTGTGTCTGGCTATTTTGATCCTCTTTATTGTGAAGCCTTGCGTGTCAAGGAGCTCGGCGTATGCATACATGTCGGCATCCGTGGGAATCAGGCTGGTTGCGTCGACAGCATATATGCACAGCCAGATTCGTTCGCCTGGCATATAGCTTGTGCGGTCGGTGTGGATGAATAGCTTCTCCTGTGGATACAGTTGTCTCTGTTTGTTGAAAAGCATAGACACATTTGGGCATATTTGCTGTGGTCTTGACGTCATTGCCGCCGTCAGCATGATGACGATGAATAAAAAAAATCTTTTCATATTCTTGTGTTTTATTTCTTGTGTCTCAGTCGGCAATCTTGATGCTTATGGCTTTCAGTTGCTGCCAGCCGGCTTTGTCTGTGACACGGACCATAAAATGATAGTCTCCGTTGTCGATGTCGTAAGGAATTGGAATGTCGACTTTCGCCTCATACGACGTCGCCCCTGTAGGGATGGCAAAGTCTTGGTTGTAGATCCACGGATTAACAGGCGTTTTTATGGGGTCGAGCGGACAGTCGCCGGCGGATGTGGAATGCGAGTGGTGGTCGAAATTGTTGTGGATTTCGAGGTTGAAGTTGCCGAGCTCCATATTGTCGGTGAATGTGTAGCGGAAAGGAATTGTCTCTCCTTTGTGATACACCTCGCAGTTTATCGGGGAAGGAATGTCGCCATCAACGATTTGTGGCTTTTCAAGATCTTTTGCCGGATCGTCGTTGTTGCTGCATGAGCAGATTGCGATAGACGTCAATGTCGCGTATGTAAAATATAATATCCGTTTCATAATACGATTGCTTTTCTTGTAAAGGCTTGTCTGCCGACCAATTGCCGACAGCCAAGCCGTGGTGGTGTTATTTAGTTATCTGAATGCCTTCAACTTCCTCTGTGGTGGAATTGCCCTCGGCATCAGTTACAGTAAAGTGGAGATGGTACTCGCCTGCTGGTGCGTCGGCAGGAACGGCGAGATGTTCATGGAAATGGGCAGATGTCTCGCCGAGATATTTGCCTGTGTATTTGAATCCCTTCTCGTAGTCGGCGGCGGTATTGTGCAGTTTCACTTCTATTTCAGCGATTTTGTTTGGCGCGCTGATTTCCGCCTCAAGATGCATTTCTCCGCCGGCAACCGCAGTCTTGCTGTTGCCGGCGCCAGTTTCCGTTATTGTTATTTCTGGGGAGCCTTCCACCGGCGTCGTTATTTTTAAAGAAGATTTGAACACAGAGCTTTGTCCAGCCTTGTCGGTGACGGTGAACGTCAGCACATATTCACCGGCAGCAGTCTCGGAGGAAATGTCAATGTGCTCGTGGAAAGTAGTGTTGCGCACACCGATGTATTTACCATCGGTCCATGACTTCGCGACCACAGTGGTTAAGCCGTCGGCTGATGTTACAGCAACGTCGATGCGGGCGATGAGCCCTTCGGCTTCAAGATTGCCTTCAAGATGCATGTCTTTGCCCGCCGTGGCGGTTTTGCTGTTTTCCTCGCCAACTTCGGCGAGAGTGGCTACGGGTTTGGAAACATTCGGCTCATCGTTGTTGTCGCACGATGTCGTAAATAGAGAAAAAACACTCAGTGTCAAAGCCACTGTAAGAAATAAACACTTTTTCATAGTTCCTAAGGTTTATATGTTAATAAATCACTTTTATTCCAGCAAAATAACTTCTTGGCAGAGACGGACCATAGACGTAGTCGGAGTCGCGGTTCCATCCTTTGTCGAAGTCTTTTTGGTAGGCGTTTGTTATGTTCTGTATGCCACCGTTTATCTGTAGAGTCAAGTCGTTGTATACAGGAATGTCGTATGAAAGCTTTACGTTCAGTGTGAAGAAATCTGGGGTGTCGACTGCTGTCGGAGTATCGACGCCCGATCCGGCGTTGTGTCCGACGAGCATGCTGCCCGTGTAGTTTCCTGTGACAGCCGCTGTGAAACGTTGCAGTGGGGTTGAGGTAAGCGTGAAATATCCGTAAGTGTTCGGAGTGCGCATCATTTTACGGTATTTCTGTTCCGGAACCTCATCGTTCCATGCAATGGCTTTGTCATATTTGCTTTGTTGGAGTGTTACGCCGGCCTGGAGCGAAATCCATCTTGACAGTGCAACCTTGCCCTCGATGTTTAGACCAAGCACCTTTGCGCCGTATGCGTTATAGCGTTCCTGCACAGTGTTGCCTTGGCTGTCGGGTTGGTCAAGTTGCCTGAGCGCAAACACGTTGTTCAAATCCGTGTAGAAACCTTCGACAAGCAGATTGACTTGTGCATTCTCAAACTTGTGATAAATGTCTGCAGACAAACTGAAACTGTTGGATCGTTCTTCTTTCAAATTGTCAGCAAGAACAGTGACCAGACGTTCACCACCGACAATGCCGATGTGCAAATCTTCGTCAAAGGCCTGTGGCGCACGGAATCCTCCGGCATAGCTTGCGCGCAGGTTGACATCCTCAGTCGGATTGAAGCGTATGTTGGCACGCGGACTGAAAATTATGCGGTCCACAAAATTGTGTTTGTCAAATCGGCCTCCGATGAGAAAACTCCAGCGTTTGTTTTTCCATTCATTCTGGAAAAACAAGCTTCCGATTCGGGCATTTTGCCGGAAGTCACGGTTGTAGCCGAGGATGATGTCTTTCAGTCCGTCATGATTGTATTCCGCACCAAGAGTCAGGTCTGATGGCATAAATATAAGTTTGTCGAAAGAATGCATATATTGTGCGCCGAGAATATAGGTGAGGCCATGTGTGGTGCCGTAGGCCTTCTGTGCTGCCTCAATATCATCAGGCGTGCCTTCGCCTATTCCTCCATAATAGCTTTTGCGGGCAGTTGACTGGAACGAGAAATATGCGTTTACGCGGTTTTCCCTGTTTGGCGAGAAATAATCATAACTTAATCCTCCGCCTTGAATGTTGTGCTCTGTTTGTTCGGCGATGTTGGCCTCATGGGCTATGTGGTCAAGCATGTTTCCGCCACGTCTGAACTCATGGATGCCATGATACTGCAACGTCAATTTGGAGTAGGGATTCAGCTTTAGAAAGGAGTTGAGTCCTAATGTCTGGTTGTGCAAGACGGGCAACTCGCTATATCCGTCGCCGTCATAATCAAACGGTTGACGGTAACGGTTCTGTCCATATATGTAGAATCCGGCTCTGTTGTTGTCTGTGACCAATGACAGATTGGCTGATGTGGTGTTGTCAAACGAGTTTTTTCCGCCGATGCTCATAAACGAGTGCCCCACTTCTGCAGAGTTCCGGGATGGCTCTTTGGTGATAATGTTGATGGTGCCTCCTATGGCTGATGCTCCGAATAAAGCAGAACCGCCGCCGCGCACCACCTCTACGCGCTCAATCATATTCGTCGGGATTTGTTCCAGACCATAAATGCCGTTCAAGGCGGAGAATACAGGGCGGGAGTCAATCAATATCTGAGAGTAGTGACCGTCAAGTCCGTTGATACGTACTTGTGTGAAGCCGCAATTCTGACAGTCGTCCTCTGTCCTGACTCCAGGTTGGAAATTCAAACCTTGCGCAAGACATACTGACTGTGTCGCATCAAACAATTTGGGGCTTAATACGTTGACTAAATTCGGCGCAAGTTTGCGCTTGGTTTCGTTTCTGTTGGCTGATACTACAACATCGTCCAGTGCGATGTCATCTTGTTCGATGGCAAAATTCAGCTCTTTGGTGGAGTTGGCATCGATAGTTATGCTTTTTTGTGTGGTGCGGAAGCCTACGGATTTGACTTCTAAAGAAATAGTGCCTGTGGGAAGGTTCTTTAGAAAATAGTGCCCGGAGGTGTCGGTTGTAGTGCCTATGTTGGTTCCTTTCACGAATATTGTTATGTAAGGCAGGTGCTTCCCGCTTTGCTTGTCGATGACATGCCCATAGATATTGGCGTCAGAGCCATCTTGCTGCGGACTGCTGGCATCTGCCAGAAAGGGAATTAGCATAGCCAACAATGTGGCGACTGTGATTTTGATTTTAGTAGTCATAGTGTTTATGTTAATTGATAATTAATGATTCAGACTTGCAAGTATGAATAGTTGATGGTTATACGTGTATTATATTTCCCACGTTGCCATAAAGGAGAAGTTGCGGCCTGGCTCCGGCACATCGATAAGACGATAGTGACTCGTGTGGTCGTAATATCTATTGTTTAGCAGGTTGTCGCATCTGAGCGACAGCCGTAGTCGTGCACCGCCTATTTTCAGTGATTTCCCGACGGAAATGTTTATGAGTTGATGTCCTGGTGTCGGTTCCTCAGGAGGAACGATTTCGTTCTGTCGTCCGACAGCTACATATTCCACAGCTGCAAATCCGCCCTTGGCATCGTCTGCAGCAGGCAGGTCGTAGCGGAGTTGGACACGGACCGACCATGGAGTGGAGAATGGCAGGGAATAGCCCTTCTTATCGCCTGACAGCTGACGGGCATAGAGATATTCGCCGCCAGCGCTGATTTTGAAATGCTGGAGGATGAGGAATGAAAGTTCGGCCTCAAACCCACAGCGCGCCACGCGGCTTTGCTCATAGTTGTAGAGCTGCAGCCCTTCTTTATATTCGGATGTGGGACACAGGTAGATGTAGTTTGGAAAATAGTTGAAGAATGGTGTTACGGAAGCCTTGATGCCGTCATGGCTGTAGACGGCAGCTGCGTCGAGTTGGTATGACTCTTCCGGATTCAGATTGGCATTGCCTTTCTCATAGCGGAAAATGCTGTAGTTTACACCGTCTATGCCAAGCTCTTTAGCTATAGGCATTCTGAAGCTTTTCCCGATGTTGACTTTAAGAACAAGATTGCCTATATGGTTGTCGATGCCTGCTGACCATGTCACGCTGTTGAATGCTCTGTGCAGGTTGGCGGAACGTTCGGCATATATTGAGTCGCCGCTGGCTGTCGGTGTCTTGAACCAGTCGTGGTAGCTGTGAGTGTTTATGCTTCCGTAATCGAAGCGTATGCCGGTGCTGAGGATGATGTTGTCGTTGACGGCAAAATGGTCAGACAGAAATATGCCGAATTGCAACAGCTCAAAATCTGGCAGTACAAAGCTCCAGCCTCCACTGCGGTTGTGCTGATATTCTGCGTTGACTCCTCCTTTGAGAGAGTTTGTGCCGATTGTCTGCTTGACGTTGGCCGCGGCTGAGACTGTGTTCTTGTCGAAACTGTGTTCAAGTGTGCCGTCGGGCTTGGGCATGTATCCGTGTGACACTGGCTCGGAGAGCTCGCGCTGGTGGTTGTTTTGCCAGCTGATGTTGCTTTCCGCCAAGCCTCCTTTCCAATACCATTCGGTGTGGTTCGAGACAAACAGATGATTGACACTGTGCTGCGGCAGGTCGACGTCGCGGGCCGACCGGTCGTAGTCAATCTCAGACAAGCGTACCTCGAGGCCATGCGCGTTGGCGAAAAAACCACTTTTGGTGTTGACGTCGGAGATTCGAAGCCAGCTGCTCCATTTGTTTCCCGTGTGCCCAATTGTAAGACTGCCGTCGGTCTCGCGTCCTGACGTATTGCGCAGACGGCGATTGTGCAGTTTTATGTAGTATGAATAATACTGAATGCTGTCTACAGGAACACGCTGGTCGGCATAGTCGATGAAGGTGGCGTTGGCTTTATACCAGAAATTGTTCTTGCGTCCTGTCAATCTTACAGAGGTGCCGATGGCGTCATTGACGCTGCGGGCAAACAGGTTCGCGCTCCACTTGAATCTGTCTTGCGGCACGGCGGTGCTTGTCAGATTGATGACTCCTCCTATGGCGTCGGAGCCGTAAGACAGCGAGGCAGGGCCTTTTATCACTTCCGCGTGGTCGATGTCATACTGGTCTATTTCCAGCCCATGGTCGTCGCCCCATTGCTGCCCCTCGTGTTTGATGCCGTTTTCTGCCACAACCACGCGGTTGAACCCGAGCCCGCGGATTGTTGGTTTGGACTCATTTGATCCTACTGACATGGCTTTGACGCCGGGTATCTTCTCGAGGCTTTGCATGAGCGAGCCGCTGAAATTAGTTTCTATAAATTGTTTGCCGACATATGTGGTGCTTAGTGCCGACCTCATTTGCATATCTTTACTATAGCCGTTTCCCTCCACGACGACATCCTTGAGCACAATTCCTGCTTTTGTCGGCTGCCGCAGACTGTCGGTGTCGGATTCCAATCCGTTTCCGAGACTGTGGCCTGACGCGCTGCCGGCTGTTGAAGCAAGGATGCAGTAGGGTAGGATAAAAATGGGAAGCGACTCAGTTAAAAACTTCCTGTTCATCCTAAAAATTAACGTATTAGTGGATTGTGCGATTTTTCATGTCCGAAATTATTTATTCGGATATGAAATGAAGAAAAACTTGAAATTAAGCTTGATATGCAAAAGGAGGCGCACGGAGAAATGCGCGCTTAGTCGTTGCTTCCAGGATTCCTGCGCAAGGGAGCGCAAGAATGAACGACAAGAGGATGGTTGTGAAATCAATATGAGGCTCTGCCTCTTCGACAAAAGGCGATAGGATGAATTGGCAAATCGGACAGTCGTTGTCGGCTGTGCCATTGTGCGAGTGGCATGTGCCCGACGTTTCGACAGTGGAAATGGCATCGGAGTCGTGAACGTGTGTGGCTTTCACGATTCCCATAGGCAGGAGCGACAACAGAAGCACCAGCGCTATTATAATCCTATTTCGTCTTAATGTTTTCATTTATGCCGCAAAGATAATGATTGTTTCTAAAATATGCAACATTGTTGCATATTTTAATTGTGTTAAATTTTGCTATTTGTGAAATTGTTGGTATTTTTGCATTTAAATTCAATTAAAAGAGTGTTGGAATGAATGCGACAGACATATTGAAAAGAAAGGGATTGAAGAAAAGTGCACAGCGAATCCGTGTGATCAACATTCTGAAAGACAAAGGAATGCCTATGGCTGAAGATGAGATAAAAGTGGCGATGGGCGAGATTTATGACCGTGTGACGTTTTATCGCACGATGCAGGCTCTTGAGAAAGCGGGAGTTGTTCACCGCATTTTAATAGACAACAATAAGTCGGAGTATGCCTTCAACGTTGAAGACGGACATCATTCGCATGTGCATTTTTTATGCACAAAGTGCGGTGCGGTTTCGTGTCTTAGAGATGTCATGGTTGCCGACTATCGTTTGCCGGAAGGCTATGTACCTGCCGAGAGCGAAGTGCTGATAAAGGGGGTGTGTCCGTCGTGCAGCGCGGAGAAGAAGTAGTAAAGGTTGCTTTTTGTGCTTATTTTGAAATGAATCTAATAAAAATGCTTGTTTCGCAGATAAATCAAAGAAAAATTCCTAATTTTGAAACTCAAAATAAAACAAGGTGAAAATAGCGATTGTGAAATATAACGCCGGAAACGTGTTCTCTGTGGAGTGCGCGCTACGCCGTCTTGGCGTGGAGCCAGTGTTGACTGCCGACCCTGATGTGCTGCGCGCCGCCGACAAGGTGGTTTTCCCTGGTGTGGGAGAAGCGTCGTCGGCAATGACTTGTCTGCGTGGCGGCGGCCTTGACGGCGTGATACGCTCGTTGCGGCAGCCGGTGCTTGGTGTGTGTATCGGGCAGCAGCTGATGTGCCGCCATTCGGAGGAGGGCGACTGCGATTGCCTCGGCATCTTTGATGTTGACGTCAAGCGTTTTCAGCCTGCGCAGGGCTTCAAAATTCCGGAGATGGGTTGGAACACTGTCGCGACTGTGCGCCAAAGCCGGTTGCTTGAAGGCATTGCCGACGGCAGCTATGTCTATTATGTGCATAGTTACTACGCTCCGGTTTGCGCCGACACGATAGCCGTCACTGAGTTTGCTGTGCCGTTCAGCGCGGCGATGCAGCGCGACAACTTCTATGCCACACAGTTTCATCCTGAGAAGAGTGGTGATGTCGGGTCGCGCATATTGCAAAACTTTTTGGAATTATGATGGAGATTATACCGGCAATAGATATTATCGAGGGCAAGTGCGTAAGGCTTACGCGCGGCGACTACGACACGAAGCGAGTCTATAACGAAGATCCACTTGAGGTGGCGCAGGCGATGGAGAGCGCCGGATGCCGACGGTTGCATCTGGTGGACCTTGACGGCGCGAAGGCAGCCCACATTGTGAACTATCGCACACTGGAGCGGCTGGCTTCGCGCACGTCGCTGACAATCGACTTCGGCGGCGGTCTGAAGTCTGACGACGACGCGCATGTGGCTTTCGAGTCGGGCGCGGCGATGATTACGGGCGGCAGTGTGGCGGTGAAAAGTCCGGAACTTTTCCGTGGCTGGATTGCCCGCTACGGTGCAGACCGCATTATTCTCGGTGCCGATGTGAAGAACAAGAAAATAGCCACCGTGGGATGGACGGAGGACAGCGGCATCGACTTGATGCCGTTTGTGCGTGGATATATGGAGCGCGACGGCGTGCGCAATGTCATCACGACCGACATTGCGTGCGACGGGATGCTTGAAGGCGCGGCTGTGGACCTGTATAATGAGATGCTCGAAGAATTGCCGGGTATAGTGCTTACGGCAAGTGGAGGCATAGGCTCGCTTGCCGACGTCGAGAGCCTTGCCGCCGTCGGGGTGCCGTCGGTGATTGTGGGCAAGGCGATTTATGAAGGGCGTATATCGCTTAAGGATGTGGAACGGATTAACATGAACTGCAATGCTTGCTAAGAGAATCATACCCTGTCTTGATGTGAAAGACGGCAAAACGGTAAAAGGTGTCTGCTTCGGCAATCTGCGCGATGCCGGCGATCCGGTGGAGCTTGGTCGGAGATACAGCGAGGAGGGGGCCGACGAACTGGTGTTTCTCGACATCACGGCATCGAGCCAGCGACGCAAGACGCTGGTCGACATGGTGAGCCGTGTGGCGCGCGAGGTGAATATCCCTTTCACTGTGGGCGGGGGGATAGGCAGCGTGGCTGATGTTGAGGCGTTGCTCAATGCCGGTGCCGACAAAATTTCCATCAACTCGTCGGCGTTGGCGCGTCCGGAGCTTATCGACGAGATTGCAGCCCGTTTCGGCAGCCAGGTGTGTGTCGTGGCCATCGACGCGCGCTGTGTCGACGGCGATTGGCAATGTTTCACTCACGGAGGCAGCCGTCCTGCCGGACGCGGACTGTTTGAATGGGCTGCGGAGGCTGAACGCCGTGGCGCAGGAGAACTGTTGTTTACGAGTATGGACCACGACGGTGTGAAACAGGGGTTTGCCTGCGATGCTTTGGCGCGGCTGAGCACTGACGCGGGAATTCCCGTGATTGCGAGCGGAGGCGGCGGACGGATGAAGCATTTTGCCGAAGTGTTTGAGCTTGGCAATGCCGATGCGGCACTTGCGGCGAGCGTGTTCCACTACAATGAGATAGGAATCGGAGAATTGAAAAAATATTTACAAGAACAGCATATCACAGTGAGATTATGAATTTGAATTTTGAAAAAATGGGCGGACTTGTTCCAGCAATCATACAGGATGCACGCACAAAGAATGTGCTGATGCTCGGTTTTATGAACAAGGAGGCGTTTGAGAAAACTCAGGCTACGGGCTTGGTGACATTTTACAGCCGCACACGCAATTGCTTGTGGACAAAAGGCGAGGAGAGCGGAAACACGTTGACGGTGGTGTCGATTGCCGACGACTGCGACAACGACACGCTGCTCATTAAAGCAATCCCGGCTGGTCCGGTGTGCCACACCGGTGCGGCGACATGCTTCTGCGATTCAAACGACTATGGCGTTGAATTTTTCGACTATCTACAGAAATTCATCCAGCGCCGTTATGCGGAGATGCCAGAGGGATCCTATACCACTTCGCTTTTCAAAAAGGGTGTGAACCGCATGGCTCAGAAAGTGGGCGAGGAGGCTGTGGAAACGGTCATCGAGGCTACAAACGGAACCGACGACCGTTTGGTCTATGAGGCTTCCGACTTGATGTATCACCTTATCGTGTTGCTCACGTCGAAGGGGTTGTCGCTCGACGACCTGTCGCGCGAGTTGCAGAAACGTCACAAAGAATAAGAAACAATCAATATAAATCATGTCAGCAATCATTGATTATAAAAATGTGGAAGTGCTCCGTAAGGAGTTGCTCGTGTTGAAAAACGTGAACTTTCAGCTTGAGGAAGGTCAGTTCGTGTATCTGATAGGCCGTGTCGGAAGCGGTAAGAGCAGCTTGATGAAGACGATGTATGCCGAAGTGCCTATTGAAATGGGCGAGGCGAGAATCTTCGACTACGACCTGTCTGCCATCCGCCGCAAGGACGTGCCTATGCTGCGACGGCAGATTGGTGTGGTGTTCCAGGATTTCCAGCTGTTGTCTGACCGCTCGGTCTACGACAACCTGTTGTTTGTGCTTAAGGCCACGGGTTGGAAGAACAAGACCGACATCGACGAGCGTATCAATGAGGTGCTGAGTGAGGTGGGGATGGAGCACAAATCCTATAAGATGCCGCACGAGCTGTCGGGTGGCGAGCAGCAGCGCATCGCCATTGCGCGCGCTCTGCTCAACCGTCCGAAACTGATTCTTGCCGATGAGCCTACGGGCAATCTTGACCAGGAAACGGGACATCAGATCATGTCGCTGCTGCACCGCATCTGTGCGGAGGGAACGGCTGTAATTATGGCAACCCACAACATCCAGCTCACGGAGGATTTCCCTGCGAGGGTTGTGAAATGCGAGTATAAGAACGTAATAGAACTTTAATAACGATTTGATATTCGATTGAAAGCGAAAGAATGAAGGTACTGAAATTTGGCGGAACTTCTGTCGGTTCGGCGGAGCGAATCAGAAAAGTTGCCGGAATTGTGACCGGCAAGGGGAAAAATATTGTGGTGCTGTCGGCAATGGCTGGCACTACCAACACTTTGGTTGAGATTTCTGATTACCTGTACAAGAAAAATGTAAATGGAGCGCACGACATAGTAAACGCTCTTGAACTGAAATATCTTGAGACCATCGGCAGCTTGTATGATAAAGAGTCGACAAAAACGGCTGCAACGGCTGCGATAAAGGAGCGTTTCGACTATCTGCGCTCGCTTGCCAAGGCGAATTTCACGGTCTTGGAGGAGAGGGAGATTCTCGCGCAGGGCGAAATGATGTCGACTGCGATGATGCATCTATATCTGCAGGAGCAGGGTGTGAAGTCGGTGTTGTTGCCGGCACTTGAGTATATGCGCACCGACAGCAATGGCGAGCCCGATACGGCATTTTTAAAGGCTCGCCTGTCGGAGATGCTCGACGAGCATCGGGATGCCGAAATATATATCACGCAGGGCTACATCTGCAAAAACGCTTATGGCGAGACAGACAACCTGCAGCGCGGCGGCAGCGACTATTCGGCGTCGCTCATTGGCGCTGCTGTCGGCGCGGAGGAGATTGAAATCTGGACCGACATTGACGGTATGCACAACAATGACCCGCGCTATGTTGAAAACACGCGTCCGGTGGAACGTCTGAATTTTGAGGAGGCTGCCGAGCTTGCTTATTTCGGTGCCAAGATTCTGCACCCCACATGTGTGCAGCCGGCGAAACTGAACAACATTCCCGTGCGTCTGCTCAGCACACTCGACCCGTCTGCCAAGGGCACGTTGATTGACAATATGGCGGCAGACCACACCATCAAGGCGGTGGCTGCGAAGGACGGCATCACTGCCATCCGTGTCAAGTCGAGCCGCATGCTGCTGGCTTACGGTTTCATGAGCAAGGTGTTTGAGATTTTTGAGGCGCATAAGACGCCGATAGACATGGTTACGGTGTCGGAAGTCGGTGTGTCGGTGACTGTCGACAATGAGCGGAACCTTGAGAGCATCATTGCGGAGCTGCGCAAATTCGGGACGGTGACCATCGACCACGATATGGTGATAATCTGTGTGGTGGGCGATCTTGAATGGCAAAACCGTGGCTTTGAGGCGAAGGCTTTGGCTGCTCTGAAGGACATCCCTGTGCGGATGATTTCCTATGGCGGCAGCAACTGCAACATCTCATTCCTTATCCGCAAGGAGGACAAGGTGGCGGCACTCGCTAAACTGAGTGAGAAATTGTTCAACAGACAATAGGATTGTGTTATGACTACATTTCCGATTGATGAATTTAAAAACATAGAGACTCCGTTCTATTACTATGACATGGAGCTGCTCCGGCTGACTCTCGACGAGGTGAAGAAGCAAGCCGGCGGAAGTAAGGTGCACTATGCTGTCAAGGCTAATGCCAATCCTCGCATCCTCGCCGCGGTGCGCGAGGCGGGATTGGGTGTGGACTGCGTGAGCGGTGGCGAGATAGAGGCGGCTCTGAATGCCGGATTCTCCGGCGGCGACATAATGTTTGCCGGGGTGGGCAAGACCGACCGCGAGATTGCGCTGGCTCTTGACGCCAACATTCATTGTTTCAACGTTGAGTCGTTGCCTGAACTGCTAAACATCAACGAGATTGCCGGAAGCAAGCACATGATGGCGCACATTGCAGTGCGCATCAATCCCAACGTGGACGCCCATACACACCAGTATATCACAACGGGGTTGAGCGAAAACAAATTCGGCATCAATCTTGAGAATCTTGACGAGTTTGTCGAAACGGCGTTGTCGCTCGACAATATTGACCTTTGTGGTGTGCATTTCCATATAGGCTCGCAAATCACGGAGACTGGACCGTTCGTGCTGCTGTGCAGGAAGGTAGGTGAGATTCTTGACCGCATGAAGGCTCTTGGGGCTGAAATCACAATAGTGGATATGGGTGGCGGTTTCGGAATTGACTACGACGATCCCGACGGCAATCCGATTCCCGACTTCGAACACTATTTTGCTGTGTTCCGCGACAATCTGCAGCTTTCTCCCGACCAGGAATTGCATTTCGAGCCGGGACGGTCGATTGTGGGGCAGTGCGGCTCGCTGATTACGCGTGTGCTTTATGTGAAGGAAGGCACAGCCAAGAAATTCGCCATTGTCGATGCCGGTATGACCGACCTCATTCGTCCGGCGTTGTATCAGGCTCATCATAAGATTGAAAATATCTCATCCACATCAGCGGTCGACGATGTCTACGATGTCGTAGGGCCAATCTGCGAGTCGTCTGACAGCTTCGGCACCGATGAGCGGCTGCCGCTGGTGCAGCGCGGCGATTTCCTCGCTTTGCGTTCGGCCGGTGCTTACGGCGAGATTATGGCATCTACCTACAACTGCCGCCGCTTGCCGGGCAGTGTGTTTTCAACTGACTTATAAAACAAAATTACAATGAAATATTCGTATCGCACCGAAGGCACTTGCTGTCAGGCCTTCGACATTGAGACAGAAGACGGCAAAATCAAAGACGTGCAGTTCTATGGTGGCTGCAACGGAAATCTGCAGGGAATATGCTCGTTGATAAAAGGAATGCCGATAGGCGACGTGATTGGAAAACTGCAGGGCATACGTTGTGGCTCCAAGCCTACGTCGTGTCCTGACCAGCTCAGCCGTGCTCTCTCGCTGATTGTGGAGAAGGAAGGAAACGGGGAAAAATAGCGGAAAAGAAACGCGAAACAGTAAAAAAGCGATGGGAAACCAACTTGGTTGGTTTCCCATCGCTTTTTTACCAATTAAAGGTTTATCGCTCCATCCGGGAGTCAAGACTCTGCCGTCCGAGGAAGAACGTGCGGGCGCGTATTGTCTTGGCATCGGTGGCAAACGGCTTGCTGTAGAGGGCTGATGTGGCTGTTGGCTCAGAGCCGTCGGTGGTGTAGCGGATTTCAGCCGTAGGGTATTGGCTGTTCATCACAATTTTTCCTTTCACCACTTTGATGCCCGGCTGCGCCACGTGGAAGCAGAATCCTGCACGCTGCAGCGACGGCAGCTCAAAGTCTGACAGGGCGCGGTTGTATGCAGCCTTGGTCTGTCCGGGAAGCGGCTCTGTGTTCCAGCCTCTTTCCACAAGTCCGAAGATTTTAGGCAGTATGTAGTATTCCACCATGTCGAAATTCCGGATGGTTTCCGAGAACAACTGTCCCTGGACACCGATAATGTTGGCTTTTGCCTCAGGTAGAAGCGGCAGTTTGCTGGCTTGCTTCTCCATGTCGAGCGGAAGTCCGTCGATGGTTTTGGTCGACGACATATAGATGTCGTACGGGCGGGCGTCCCATGAGCGGAACTCGTCGACATATCCTCCCCAATACAGTCCCGGTTCTCCGGGATGGGCGTTGTAGCACAGGTCGAAATAGAAATTGCTCACGTTGCAGAGCACCACGGGATAGCCGTTGTTGGCAACGGAGTAGGGGATGGTGTCGCCGTTCCATTCAGCCACGGTGTTCCAGCAGTTGACGGCGGCGAAGTGTGGGCGCAGCTGCTTGTCGATGTTGTCGCTATGGCGCATTGCCGCTTCCTGCCATCCTCCGATTTTGTAGCCTTTCGCTGCAATCATATCGGCTATGCGGGTGATGAAGTATTCTTCAACTTCGTGAGTGGTTGTGAATCCTTTCTCTGCCATCAAACGCTGCACTGCGGGCGATTTCGCCCATGGGTTTTTAGGCACTTCGTCGCCGCCCATGTGGATGTATGGCAATGGGACGCCTGCTTCACGATACATCAGGATAATCTCGTCAACAACTTTTTCCATCAGTCTGTATGTGCCTTCCATCGCCGGGTTGAGCACGTTGTCGTTGTATCCTTGTGCCGATTTGTATTCAGACGTGTCGTCGTCATCCCACACTTGGAAATATCTGGCAGCCTCCGGATCTGTGTTTTCCAGATTGCGGCGGCGTGCCTTCATCGCCACGATTGCTGCGCGGGCGTGTCCCGGAGATTCGATTTCTGGTATCACTTCCACTCCGCGTGCATAGGCATAGCGTAGAAATTCCACAAAATCGGCTTTGGGAATATATCCGTTTGATGTGGTCGACAAGTCGTCGGGGTTTCCGTTGCCAGCATACGACTGGAAGAGGAAGCCGGATTCTTTTTCGGTCATTCCGCGGCGGCTGCCCACATCGGTGAGCTCCGGCAGTCCCGGTATCTCGATGCGCCAGCCCTCGTCGTCGGTAAGATGGAATTGCAGACGGTTGATTTTGTAGATTGCCAAGCGGTCGATGAGGCGCTTCACGTCGGAGAGTTGCGAGTAGTCGCGCACCACGTCGAGCATCAGTCCGCGGTAGTGCAGGTCGGGCCAGTCGCAGATAGTGGCGCATGCCACTTCGGGAGAGCCGGCGTTGCGTTCAGCCAGGCGGGCGAGTGTCTTGACTCCGTTGAGCACGGCGTCTTTTGAAACGCCACGCACGGCGATGCCGTCGGCGGCAAGCGTAATTTCGTAATATTCATTGTTTGATCGTCCTGCTATGTTGCGCGAGTCGGCGCCGCTCATCAGCGACAGGCGTACTCCGATGGTTTTTTTGCCGGTGCCGGTGAGCTTCTGCGACGCGTATGCAGCCTCGCGCTCAAGGCCGTCGTCGGCATAGACACACATTGTCGACGACAAGTCGACCGTGCCGTTTTCCGTAGCCACAGATTTCAGTGCGGGAAGAATGCTGAACGGTCCCGACTGGCTTTGAGTGGCTGGGTTTACCTCCTCATTGGCGGCATAGCGCAGTTCGCCGGTAGGGAAGCCGGGAATATGTCGGAAACTGTTCCATTCCAATGGTTTCACGTTGATGCGGAGCGGACGTGCCATGGAGTCGCCGGAGAAGGCGAAGTGCGCTCCGTCGGGCGCATAACTGACGCCGCGCACCTCACCGCGGGCGCGGAAGTCGAGCACTACGGAGTCGCCGGGAGCAAGGGAGAAACCCTTGTCGGGAGTCAGTTTATAGTACCCTTGGAACACACGGCTCATTTTTATGTGACCCTGCTTGTCGAGAGGCAACGAGTTGCCCGAAAAGGCATTGTAGTAGATTGCCCAATCGTCGGCGAGGGGCGTTCCGCTTACGTTTTTGATTACAAAAGAATATGTATAGTCGCGGTTGCGGGAGTTGGTGCCGTCGAGTTGCCACGACAGCGTCACCGGACTTTCGTTGACCACTGCCGAAGCCGACAGCGAGAGCAGCAGCGCTGCGAGAGGTAAATGTCTCATAGTTGGTTTGTTTGTGATTATGTTTTATGCTAAATTTGCTTTGTCTCAATCTGGTCTGCAATGTTCTGGCAAGCATCGTCGAGCAGGTCGAGCACATTCTCGAAGCCTTCCGAGCCGCCGTAGTACGGATCGGGAATGCAGTCCCAATGGCGGTATTGTCTGAAAAATGATGCTATGCGTTTCACCTTGTCCATCTCTTCCGGAGAGTTGGCAAGCCGGCGCAGATGGTCGTAGTTGCTGTCGTCCATAGCGAGGATGAGGTCGAAGCGTTCGAAATCGTCGGAGCAAACTTGGCGGCTGCGATGCGTCAGGTTCAGCCCCCGGCGTGTGGCGTGCACGCGCATGCGCTGGTCGGGCAGGTCGCCGGAGTGGTATGACGATATTCCGGCAGAGTCGATGAATATGCGGTCGTTCAGTCCGCGCTCGTCTACGATACGCTCCATCACACCCTGTCCGGCAGGCGATCGGCAGATGTTGCCCAAACACACGAAAAGAATCTTGTATTTTTTATTGTCTTCCATAATTGTCATTGCTTTTAATGAGTGTCAATCCACCATGAGGTGGCGGTTTTTGCCGATGCAAAACTGTGTGTGCTGGGGTCGCTTACAGAAACTCCGCAGCAGCGGTCAAGCTTGATTCTGCCGGCTGAGTTTGTGTAGTAGTACGGAGTATGCACTTCGTAAACCACCGTTTTCGACAGCTGTTTCTTGAATTCGTCGAGCAATACAGCGTCGTTGCCGATAAGGCGTTCGGCATAGTCGCCGAGATCCACAAACACTGCCGGTCTGAAATAGTCGAGCCTCTGAATCGATGAAACCTCAGGATCGTCGATGGAGTGGGTGATGTTTATGCGCTTCATCAGAGCTGCGAGATTGTCCATCTCGTGGCAGTCAACCACCGACAGTGTGCCGCAAGGCATACGATAAGAGGAGTAGAAATCATAGAATCCATCGCATAATGCCTTTAGGTCAGGCGTGCCGAGCAGGTGCTGCCCGATGCTGGCATACGGCAGTCCGGCAGCCATCATCTCGCAAGGCGACGCCACGACATGGTCGGTTAGGTGGCGCAAGTCGTAGATAGCCTCGATTGACGCCATGTAGCAGTCGTCAAACAAGATATAGTCGAAATGGAGTCCCGACATTTTTATGCCCTCGGCAAAGTCGGTTATGTCGATTTGCCAGTCCGTTTGAGTGCCGCCGAAGAAACGCGTGGGAAAACCAGCGTCGTCGCCGGCGGAAACTGTCAGCAACCGTTGCTGTTTCCCTTTTGAGGCGAAAGCCGATTTGGGCAGCCATCCATATCCATGGCATCCCACGGCCAAGGCATAGTGGGACGAAGGCGACAACGACTTCACTTCGGCAAGCATTGATGCCAGTCCGGCTGGAGTGGTTATGTCCGGGCGGTTGCCTGTTGAATATTTTTTGAGAAGGCGTCGCGATGTGGAGCCTTTCGAAGGGATGATTTCAAAAAGAGTAGCCTCGCTTTCCGATGTTGCGAAATAGACAAGCACACGCTCGCTGTAAAGACCGTTGCTGGCAATCACACTTTCCATGTCGTCGATATTTTTCGACAGATATTCTGTGAGGTCGCCAGTCCAGGGCATAAACATAAGAAGCGTTTTGTTGACAACTGTCGGTTTTGGCTCGGGCGTGTCCTCGCAAGCCTGCATCCCTGTTGCCAGAATGCAGACCAACCCAATGATTAATGTTTTTATAAATGCTCTCATATGTAATGCAAAGATAGTGCAAGGTGAGAGAAAAACATTCAAACTTGTTTGAAAATGTTTTTCCGAACCGCCGCCTGACTTATTAGGTGGTAGATTTTGCTTGTGGCTGTCGGATTGATGCGAATATTTCGCTTTTGACAGCAGATTGCTCGGATTTGTGGCAAAAGTATAGATAATTTGAAAAAATATGGCAAAATGAAATAAAAAATTAAATTTTGCTGAAAATATTTTGGAGATAAGAATATTCTGCTTACCTTTGTGGCATCAAAAACAGCAATTGACTTGCAAAATGAGCAAATTGAACTTCACAAAGATGCATGGCGCAGGCAACGACTACATATATATTGACTGTATGAAGTCGTGTCCGGCAGACTTGCCGGCTCTGTCCAGAAGGCTGAGCGACCGCCATACGGGAGTGGGTGCCGACGGGATGGTGCTGATAATGCCGTCGGAGATAGCCGATTTCCGTATGCGCATGTTCAATGCTGATGGATCGGAAGGCTTGATGTGTGGCAATGCCGCACGCTGCGTCGGAAAATACGTCTTTGAGAAGGGGCTTACCGACAAGAAACGAATTGCGCTTGAAACGCCGTCGGGCGTGAGGACGCTATGTTTGCATTTTGATGGGACGGCAGTCGACCGCGTCACGGTCGATATGGGTTGCCCGGTTCTGGAACCCTCGCGCATCCCGGTGCATTCCTCTTGTGCGGAGGATATTGAGATTGCAACAAGTTTTGGGGCAACAGCCCTTACCGCCGTGTCGATGGGAAATCCTCACGGCGTTGTTTTTTGCAAATTGGCTGATGTCAATGTTGAGGGATTGGGAAAAGAGTTGGAGACCAACGCTGTGTTTCCCGACCGTGCCAACATTGAATTTGTTGAGGTCGCAGCCCCCGACCGCCTTTTGATGCGTGTGTGGGAACGGGGCAGCGGCGAGACGCAGGCTTGCGGCAGCGGAGCTTGTGCCGCAGTGGTTGCCGGCGTGCTGACAGGGCGCTGTGCGCGGCATTGCAGTGTCAGCCTTCCTGGAGGATGTCTCGACGTGGAATGGCGCGAGGCTGACAACAAAGTGTATCTCACCGGACCGGCACAGTTCGTGTTTGAAGGAACGGTGGATGTGTGAAAATAGGAAAACGGTAAAAAAGATAACTATTCAAAAAAATTGTTATGTCAACATTAAGATTTAAAGTGGTAGAAGAGGCCTACGGACGCAAAGCGGTGCCGGTGGCTATCCCGAGCGAACGTCCGAGTGAATACTATGGCAAGTATGTATTCAACCGTGCGCAGATGTATAAATATCTTGACAAGGACACCTATGATGCTCTCGTTTATGCCATCGACAATAAGGAGCCGTTGAGCCGCCGCCTCGCCGACCGCGTGGCTGCCGGCATGAAGCAGTGGGCTATGGATAATGGCGCGCGCCATTACTCACATTGGTTCCATCCGCTGACCGACGGAACAGCCGAGAAGCATGACGGATTTATCGAGCATGACGGCAAAGGTGGTGTGGTCGAGGAATTTTCTGGCAAATTGCTCGTGCAGCAGGAACCTGATGCGTCAAGTTTCCCGAACGGCGGAATCCGTAACACGTTCGAGGCTCGCGGATATTCGGCATGGGACATTTCTTCTCCTGCTTTCATCATTGACCATACATTGTGTATCCCTACGATTTTCATCTCATACACAGGAGAGTCGCTCGACTACAAAACACCGCTTCTGCGTGCGCTCAACAGCGTGGACAAGGCTGGTGCGGCGGTAGCGCGATATTTTGATGAAAACGTAAAGCATGTTATCTCTTACCTCGGCTGGGAGCAGGAATATTTCTTGGTCGACAAGGCGCTTTATGCCGCACGTCCCGACTTGGTGATGACCGGACGCACGCTGATGGGTCACGAAAGTGCTAAAAACCAGCAGCTTGAGGACCATTATTTCGGATCGATTCCATCGCGTGTGGAGGCATTCATGCTCGACCTTGAGATTGAATGCCACAAACTTGGCATTCCTGCAAAGACCCGCCACAACGAGGTGGCTCCAAACCAGTTTGAACTTGCCCCGGTTTATGAGGAGACCAATCTTGCCAACGACCACAACCTGTTGCTGATGTCATTGATGACAGAGGTGGCTCATCGTCATAACTTTGAGGTGCTGCTCCACGAGAAGCCTTTTGCGGGCGTCAACGGCTCTGGAAAGCACAACAACTGGAGTCTTGGCACCGACACTGGCGCAATGCTGTTCAGCCCTGGAAAAACGCCGAAGGACAATCTCCAGTTTATCACATTCCTTGCCAATGTAATGGCGGCAGTGCAGCGTCACAATGGCTTGCTGAAGGCTTCCATTGCCTCTGCAACCAATGAGCACCGTCTGGGTGCCAACGAGGCGCCGCCTGCAATCATCTCAATGTTTCTCGGCGCACAGATTACAGACGTTATAGACCGTCTGCTTGACACCGATGTGGACGACGACATAGCATTCTCTGCAAAAGAGGGTATGAAGCTGAAAAACGTGTCGCAGATTCCGGAACTGCTTGTCGACAATACCGACCGCAACCGTACGTCGCCATTCGCATTTACAGGCAACCGTTTTGAATTCCGCGCACTGGGCTCTTCTGCCAACTGCGCTTCGGCGATGATTGCCCTCAATGCTGCTGTGGCTGACCAGCTGACAAAATTCAAGGAGGCTGTTGACGCACGCATCGCTGCCGGCGAAATCAAGGAGCGCGCCATCCTTGAGGAGGCAAAGAAACTGTTCCGCGAGAACAAGGCAATACATTTCGACGGCAACGGCTACAGCGACGAGTGGAAAGAGGAGGCAGCGCGCCGCGGTCTTGACTGCGAGGCAAGCGTGCCGCGCATCTTCGACGCTTATCTGAAGCCGGAAAGTGTGGAAATGTTCAAGAAAACAGGTGTGTTTACCGATGTTGAACTCGAGGCACGCAACGAGGTGAAGTGGGAGATGTATACAAAGAAACTTCAGATTGAGGCTCGTGTGCTCGGCGATTTGGCAATCAATCATATAATTCCTGTGGCAACACGCTATCAGTCGCTGTTGCTCGACAATGTGATGAAAATCAAGTCGATATTCGACGGCGACGATTCAGGATTGGCTGAGCAGGAGAAGGAAACCATCAGGAAGATTGCAAAACACATGTATGTAATCAAAGACGAGGTGACAAAGATGGTGAATGCACGCAAGGATGCCAACAAGGTGGAGAACGAGCGCGAGAAGGCTATCCTCTACCATGACACGGTGAAGCCGTGTATGGACGTGGTGCGCTACCATATCGACAAGCTCGAACTGATGGTTGACAACGAGATGTGGCCTTTGCCAAAATATAGAGAACTTTTGTTTATTCGCTAAAAGTCTGAATGGAACAAATTAAGCATGAATGTGGTGTGGCAATGGTAAGGCTTCTGAAGCCTCTTCGCCACTACTACGAGAAATATGGTGCATACACTTACGGGCTCAACAAGCTCTATCTGTTGATGGAGAAGCAGCACAACCGCGGTCAGGAGGCCGCGGGTGTGGGCTGTGTCAAACTCAATGTGGAGCCCGGAAGTGAATACATCAATCGTGAGCGTGCCCTTGGTTCTGGTGCAATCCAGGAGATTTTCGACAAGGTGAACCGTGAGATTGATGCGGCTATGCACTGTGAGGAGTCGATTGAGAATGTCCCGTATATAGGTGAGCTATATATGGGGCATTTACGTTACAGCACGACGGGTAAGTCGGGGATGAGCTATGTGCATCCGTTCTTGCGCCGCAACAATTGGCGCTCGCGCAACTTGCTGTTGTGCGGCAACTTCAATATGACCAACGTTGACCAGATTTTCAACACGGTGGTGAGCCAGGGACAGCATCCGCGCATATATTCCGACACGTTTATAATCCTTGAGCAACTCGGCCATGCGCTCGACATGGAGCACGACAGGTTGTATCGTGAATATCGCGACAAGGCTGCCGACGGAAACGGGCTTGCGCGTCTCATTGAGGACAATATCAATGTGGACAACATCCTTCGCGACCAGGCGCGCCTGTGGGACGGCGGTTTTGTGATTTGCGGCATGACGGGCTCGGGCGATATGTTTGCCTTGCGCGACAGCAAAGGCATACGTCCGGCTTTCTATTATCACGACGATGAGATTGTGGTGGTGGCTTCGGAGCGTCCGGTGATTCAGACGGTGCTGAATGTTGGGGTCGACGATGTGAAGGAACTGACGCCGGGTTCGGCTTTGATTGTGGGCAAGAACGGCGGTATTTCTGTCGACGACATTCTCGGAGAGGGTGAGAACCGGAGGTGCTCGTTTGAACGGATCTATTTCTCGCGCGGTAGCGACAAGGATATCTATAAAGAGCGCAAGGCATTGGGCGAAAACGTGGTGCCCGACTTGCTTGAGGCGGTGGAACACGACCTCGACAATACGGTATTTTCGTTTATTCCCAACACTGCCGAGGTGGCGTTCTACGGCATGATGGAGGGCTTGGAGGCTCGCCTTGCAAAGCAGAAGGCTGATGCCATAAAGGCGCTCGATGCGTCGGCTGCCGACTACGACCGGCGGTTGGCTGAAATTCTTAACAAGCGTCTGCGTCAGGAGAAGGTGGCGATAAAGGATATTAAACTGCGCACGTTTATTGCCGAGGGCGCTTCGCGCAACGACCTTGCGGCGCACGTCTATGATGTGACTTACGGTGTGGTGCGCGAAACGGACAATCTGGTGGTTATCGACGACAGCATTGTGCGCGGCACTACGTTGAAGCAGTCAATTATTCGTATGCTCGACCGTCTGAACCCGAAAAAAATTGTTGTGGTGTCGTCGTCGCCGCAGGTGCGCTATCCCGACTGCTATGGCATCGACATGTCGCGTATGGGCGAGTTCATCGCTTTCAAAGCGGCAATTGAGCTGCTGAAAGACAGGGGGATGCAGAGTGTAATCGACGAGACTTATGCCGAATGCCTGCGACAGCTGGAATTGCCTATGGATGAGATGGAGAATGCGGTGAAACGCATCTATGCGCCGTTTACCGACCGTGAGATTTCTCGAAAAATGGCGGAGATGCTCACTCCTGCCGGTACTCGCGCCGAGGTGGAGATTGTCTATCAGTCAATCGACGGTCTGCACCGAGCCATCACGTCGTGTCCGGGCGACTGGTATTTCTCGGGCGACTATCCTACTCCTGGTGGAAACCGTCTTGTCGACCAGGCTTTTGTAAACTATTACGAGGGTAACGCCGACAAGCGTTGATATAATAAATCTTGAATTGATGCGTTAAAGTCATTGGGAGCATACGCTCTCAATGACTTTTATTTACATAATGGATATGAATAAAATAGGACTTATATTGGGAGGCGTGGCTGTGGCTGTGAATGCTGCTGCCGAACTTCCGCAACTGACTTATCCTGTGGCTGAGCGTCAGGATGTGGTCGATGATTATTTCGGCACGAAGGTGGCCGATCCATACCGGTGGCTTGAAAACGACACATCGGCGCAGACGGCTGCCTGGGTGGCTGCCCAGCGCGAACTGACCGACAAGTATCTCGAGGCGTTGCCTTATCGCAAACAGATTGCCGGCGAGCTGCGCAATTTGCTTGATATGGAGCAGATTGGCGCTCCGACAAAGAAAAAAGGCAAGTATTATTATTTCTACAACAGCGGATTGCAGAATCAGTCGGTGCTCTATGTGGCTGATAAGCCTGGTGAGCGCGGACAGGTGTTGCTCGACCCCAACACGCTTTCTTCGGAGGGCACGGTGGCGCTGCTTGGCATCGAGTTTTCGGAAGACGGAAAGTATATGCTTTATGCCGTCTCGCGCAACGGCTCTGACTGGGAGGAGATCTTCGTGCGCGACATTGCTACGGGTAAGGACTTGCCCGACCATATCAAATGGGTGAAAGCCTCGATTACGTCGTGGTATAAAGACGGTTTCTTCTATAGCGCATACGATGCTCCTGCCGACGGCAAGGAGTATTCTAACGCAAACGAGAATCAGAAAGTATACTATCATAAACTTGGCACGGAACAGAGCGACGACCAGCTCGTGTTCAGCGATGAGCGCTATCCGCAACGTTTCTTCATGGCTCAGCCCGACGAGGATTCCGATTTGCTGTTTCTCTATGTCGAGGCGGCTGGAAACGGACAGGGACTTTATGTGAAAAGCCTGAAGAAGCAGGATGCTGAATTTACCTGCATCAACGACCAGTTTGATTACAGTTGCGGCGTTGTGGGCGTGGTGAAAAACAAGATATACATGATGACCAATCTTGGCGCGCCGAAGGGTCGCCTGGTGGTTGCCGAAGTGAAAAATCCGGGCTCGGCAAATTGGAAAACGGTGCTTCCCGAGACTTCCGATGTGCTGTCGAGCGTGCAGATTGTCAACGGCAAGCTTGTGGCTGTCTACGACAAAGATGCGTCAAACCATGCTTATGTCTACAACCTCGACGGCAAGTTGCTCCATGAGGTGGCGTTGCCGGCGGTGGGAACGGTGTCGTTCAATGGCTCGGCAAAGAGCAAGGATGTCTATTACACATTCTCTTCGTTTGTCTATCCGCCGACGGTCTACAGCTACGATATCGACAAGAATGTCTCGACGGTCTACAGCCAGCCGAAGGTGAATTTCAAACCGGAGGACTATGTGACCGAACAGGTGTTTTTCTCAAGCAAGGACGGAACGAAGGTGCCGATGACGCTCACCTACAAGAAGGGGCTGAAGCGCGACTGCAGCAATCCTTTGTGGATTTACGGCTACGGCGGCTTCAACATCACGCTGTATCCGTCTTACAAGGCGCGCCGCATGTTTATGCTTGAAAACGGGTTTGTCTATGCACAGGTCAACTTGCGTGGCGGAAACGAATATGGCGAGGATTGGCATGTGGCTGGCACGAAGATGCAGAAGCAGAACGTGTTTGACGATTTTATCGCCGCTGCCGAATGGTGTGTCGACAATGGCTACACGAGCAAGGACCGCATCGTGGCAGAGGGCGGCTCTAACGGCGGACTCCTTGTCGGTGCGTGTGTCAACCAGCGTCCCGACCTGTATCGCGTGGCGTTCCCAATGGTGGGCGTGATGGACATGTTGCGCTATCACAAGTTTACAATCGGTTGGAACTGGGCGCACGACTACGGCACAAGTGCCGACAGCAAGGAGATGTTTGAATATCTGAAGGCTTACTCGCCGTTGCACAACATCAAGAACGACGGGACGCGCTATCCGGCGATTATGGTGACTACTGCCGACCACGACGACCGTGTGGTGCCGGCTCACTCGTTTAAATATGCCGCTATGCTTCAGGCAAGCGACACGGGCGACCAGCCCAAGCTGATACGGATTGAGAGCAATGCGGGGCACGGTGGCGGTATGCCTACGGAAAAGGTGATTGCCGAATATGCCGATGTCTATGCGTTTGCAATGCATATTCTTGGACTTAAACCTGTGGTTGAGGAATAAGTGATGAAGAAACAAATACTGACAATAGGACTGGCGGTTGTGGCTTCGGTGGCTTCGGCTGCCAGTCCTGCTTTTACGACGGCGGCGGAGCGGGTCGACTCGCTGATGCGCTGCCTTTTCCACGATGGCGAGCCGGGGGCGGCTGTCGTGGTAGCGAAAAACGATGATGTGATTGTCGACAGCGGATATGGCGTGGCCGACATTGTGACGGGCGATCGGATTGACGGCAATACGATGTTTAACATTGCGTCGATTTCAAAGCAGTTTACGGTGGCTGGCGTGTTGTCGCTTGCCGACCGCGGGTTGTTGCGTGTCGACAATGCGGTGGCTGATTTCTTGCCTTATGAAAGTGGCCAGTGGCGTAAAATCCGGCTGTCGCATCTGATGAGCCATTCGTCGGGGGTGATTGACGCGCGTCCGCGCACCGACCGCCAATGGATGCTCCATGCCACCGATAAGGAGAGCGTGGCTTATATGGACACGTTGCGGCAGTTCCGCTTTGAGCCTGGTGAGGCTTACGAATATATCAACCCTACGTTTCAAGTGCTTGAATGCGTGATTGAAAAGGTGTCGGGACTGGCGTTCGACGACTATCAGCAGCGTTATGTCTTTGACCGTGCCGGTCTGCGCCACACCACTTATTTCGAGCCGCAGAAGCGGATTCTGCGGATGGCGCATGCCTATCAGACTGGGAATGGCGGCGGTGAGCAGGATTTCGCCGGCAAGGAGGTGTATCTGGGACGCACTGTCGTTGAGGGGTCGCCGTGGAAGGAGTGCGACTATGGCGAGGAGACGTTTTTCGCCACCAAAGCCGATGGCGGGATATACTCGTCAACCCATGAGATGCTGCAGTGGATGCGGGCGTTGGAGCGGGGCGAGGTAATAAGCCAGGAGGCTTTGGCTCTGGCTTATGCTCCCCACACGCTGGTGAGCGGCAGCCGGTGGAGCGACTATCAGAACCGCCCGAATACGTGGTATGGCTACGGATTCTTCATCGACCGCACTCCGGGGGAGCCTGTGAAGATTTATCACACTGGCGACAACGGCGGTTTTCAGAACTATGCCGCCTCGTTTCCGTCGTGTGGTGTGAAAGTGATTGTTTTTGCCAACCGCAACGACTTCGACCGCTGGACGCTTGTGCGCCAGATTGACCGCATCCTTCGGGAGGAAGGCGTGCTGGAATAGGCGTCGATGGCCTATTCCGCGCCTATCTGCCGGAGCATTTCGGCTGTTGTGGCGTGGCGGCGGCCATTGAGGTCGCTGAGAAAGCGGTTTTCACTGTCGGGAGGCATCTGCCGGGCATTGTCGAAACGGTCGGGACGGGTGATGTGGGTGACAACCACGCGCTGCACGTGCGACCGTGGGCAGCTGCCTATGCTGTATCCCATGTTGCGGTTGTCATTGCCGGGGCCGTTGCTGCTCCAATAGCGGATGTCGCCGTTGGGCTCATATCCGAGAAACACTACGCTGTGGCCGCGTTCCTGGTCGTCGCCTGCCACGTTGTTGCATCCTATCACCGCACCGCTGTCGCTTCCCGACGGGTTGCGGTTCCAGAACAGCTTCATGAAGTCGCCCGGCATCGCTTTGTCCCAGACGCTGTCGGCTGCCCATTCCTCGTCGGATAGGTAGCGTTCGTTGTCGCTCTCGCGGTTGCGTTCGGAATATGCTCCGCGAAACGCGGCGATGCTGTTGCCGGCGCCAAGTTCATGCACAAGCACTCCCAGCCCTGGGCCGTTGGCATTGGCGCGTCCCCAGAATCCGAATCCGTCGTCCTCCGTGGCGAGCGGACGCATGTTCTCCCATGCCTCGCGCGAGATGTTGTTGTCGGTGTCCCACATCAGCAGGGCTTTTATCAGCACGGCATAGGTGGCGCTGGAGCAGAACGACGGTTGGGCGAGGGCAGGCGTGAACGACGGCCGGTTGTCTGCACTGTCCATCTGGAATGCCTCGTTGAGCGCTTGTATTGTCGTTTTTGAGAAATCGGCGTTCGGGCGGCCTCCGGTATAGTATCCGCCGCGTTCGGGAAACGAGTCGACAGCGGCGAGCACGCATTCATTCCAATCGGTTGCCGATGCGCGCAGACCCGATATGCATATCGTGGCAATGGCGATGGCAGTGGCAAATATCCTCATAGCGGTAGTTCCTTTTTTTTTTGACGTTCAAAGGTATGCTTTTTCGGCGAAATTACAAAAAAAGAATCTTCTCCTCTTTGGCAAGGTTCAGCAGGCGTGTTCTGACAGATTTTCCTATATTCTTTGTCACAGTCTTGTTTCTAAATATATAGTCAATATATTTTTTACTCTTTTGTCGGGGTGTGGGGGCGTTGCAGCTCTTTGATGGAGGCGAAGTATGGGTTGGTGTGCTGTCTGCCGCCTGGCAGGTCGGCAATGTCGACGGTGGTAATCGGTGTGTCGGATTTCAAGCTGAAGCCAAGATAGTGGAACCCATTTTTTATCTCGTAAGAGCCGAAGCCCTCAGCGAGAAGTTGATAAACGTAGCGGAGTCGTTTATCTCCGAGTTCGTGCCAACCCTGCGGCACAACGAAGTTTATTGAAATGGTCTGTATACAAAAAGAATGTTACTATACTGCGAAAGTACGGTAACATTCTCTATTCGTAAAAGACAAGATATTTAGCTCAATTATTGACTATACTTCCAATATAATTTTACTCTGATTTCTTTGCAGATAAAAACCAAGATTTAGATTTAGACAAGTTATTTGACTCATCTGGATTCGGAGTTAAAGTAAAATCCCCCTCTAACATGCTATTAGCTCCTGGAGGCGCAAGTGCAATTGCAGTAATATTATACTTCAATAAATAATCCATAAAAGAAGATTTTTCTATTATGAATATAAATTCTATTTTATGTGCATCAAAAAATAGACCTTCTGTTTTCTTGTAGTTGGTAATTTGACAGCTCGACACAATCGGAGTTTCTGATTCATTAAAAATCGCAATCGCACAACGATTTTTTGTTTTATCTACGTTTTTTATCCAATTAGGGAAAACGTCATTCCATACAATTACCTCAGCCCGAATGGCTACTTTACCGACGTAAGAATAGACATTATACATTAAATTCGTTAATGTTGCAGAGTACATAGAATTGAACAGACAAAAGAGATTTTTGTCGCTCTTGTAAGTTCCATCTTCAAGATGTTCATTAACACTTGTCTGATTCATAGTTGAATGCTGACGCTCCCCCAATGGCTCTGCAAAAGCACAAACAGAGAAAACCATTAGAATTAAGGAAAATAGAAATTTCATATGCATTGTAATATTTCGGTCTTACAGTCCTATTGACCTTTTACAAAAAAAGCGTGGACTGAAATTGCCCACTTCTATTGAGAAGGTCGTAGGAAACCTATGATGAAGATGAGGGATGATGGCAGCCCACGCTATTGCGTGAGAACCGCTTCGTTTATCCTCTCATCATTGTGAAAATTTCCTACGTTTTCTCAATAAGAGATAAGCAAAACGCTTCTTGTTAATTCGTATGTTGTTGCCAATCTAAGGATTGACGGTACAAAAGTATGAATTATTTTTGAAATTCACAAAAGGCTTTTCAAGATAAATTCGCCTTTAGCTAAAAAACTGTAGAGTTGGGGCGAAGGCAATTTCACGCAGTGTCTGCGCGTTGTAATATTTTGGGCCGTTGCCGTCGAGAGGCAACAGCATTGACCGTATCGATGCTCTTGAAGAAGCAGCGGTTCTAACTAAGAAACGGCACAGCCGTGTGCTTCTCTGGAGAAGTAGCGCATCTTCGAAGCGCGTAGTGACTGGTGCGTCTGCACCCCATGCGCCCTCCGCTGCCGCGTCGTGCGAATGGGGTTACGAAGAGTATCGCGCCGGCGGCGCGAGTCTCCCGTATGCTTGATATAATGTCGGTGATGGCCTGGTGCGTCAGCGGCGGTGCTCCGCAGCGCAGAGAGCCGACGCGGGCAACCCCCGACGCTGTCGGGGGTTAACTGAAGACGTGACCGCTCGCGCGGCCATCCGCCCGGGCTTGGTGCGAGTGTGCAGGTCGGCTCGGATGTTGTGGAGATGTGATGGGAGATAGCAGGGATGTTGTTAGGGAAGTCCGCTCGCGCGGTCATTCAATCACTCGTACCAAGCTGAGTGATGGGAGATAGTGCAGTGATGCAGTTGGGGAAGTCCGCAACGCGGACTCGCTTTCAGTTAACCCCGGACTGCGTCCGGGGCTTGGATGAAGTAGCGGTTTGCACCGCGACGCGGTGCCGCTGGCGACAACGAGGTGATGGCCTGAGCGTCAGCGGCAATGCTCCGCAACGCATAGAGCCGACGCGAGCAACCCCCGACGCTGTCGGAGGTTAACTGAAAACGTGACCGCTTCCGCGGTCATCCGCCCAGCTTGGCGCGGTGCAGCTGAGTGTGCGATCTATGATGCGGAGCTGTCGATGATGGGTGCGGATGCTGCGGAGATGTGATGGGAGAGAGTGCAAGGATGCGAAGCTGTCGATGATGTGCGCGGATGCCGCGGAGATGTGATGTGAGAGAGCAGGGATGTTGTTATGGAAGTCCGCAGCGCGGACTCGCTTTCAGTTAACCCCGGACCGCGTCCGGGGCTTGGATGAAGTAGCGGTCTGCACCGCGACGCGGTGCCGCTGGCGCAACGAGGTGATGGCCTGAGCTTCAGCGGCGATGCTCCGCAACGCATAGAGCCGACGCGAGCAACCCCCGACGTTGTCGGGGGTTAACTGAATACGTGACCGCTTCCGCGGTCATCCGCCCAGCTTGGTGCGGTGCAGCTGGAGTGCAAAAAAAACAGCCGCCACGAGCGAATCGTGACGGCTGTTATGCAGTTATTTCCTTGCTTATTTCTTGGCAGGAGTTGTAGCCGGAGTTGCCGGAGCGTCCTTGAGGTTGAGTTTCGCCTTAACCAAAGGAGTCACATCGTTGGCAGTCGGGTTTTTATAGATCACCTGAGAGTCCTCGAGGATGTATGTGTAACCGTTCTCGTCGCCAACGGCTTTGATGGCAGTGTTGATTTTCTCATAGATAGGAGCCATGAGTTTCTGCTGCTGCTGTTGGATGTCCTGGTTTGCAACCTGCTCGAAAGTCTGGATTTTCTGACCGAGTTCGTTCAGTTCCTGCTCGCGGCGCTGTTTGATAGTCTCTGGGGTATCTTTCGCCAAAGCCTGGTATTCCTGAAGTTTCTTGTTGAATTCTTCCTGAAGGGCTTTGTATTCAGTTTGATATTTCTTGTTGACTTCTTCAAGCGAAGCCTGTGCGGTTTTGAGTTCAGGCATCAGTGTGAATACTTCCTGAGTGTCGACAGTTCCGATTTTCACCTCAGCGAAGAGGCACATTGGGGCAGCCACCATGACTGCGAGTAATAATTTTTTTAGCATTTGTATTTAATGTTTGATTTGTTAATTCATTTTTGCTGATGCAAAAGTAGTAAATTATTTTGAATAACCTAACTTTGCGAGCACATCATTACTCACGTCGATGCGTGGAGAAGCGAAAATGATGCCCGCCGACGACGCACGGTCGAAAATCGCCTGGTAGCCCTTCTCCTCCGAGAGCTTTTTGATGGCTTCATAGATGTCGTTCTGGATTGGCTCCATCAGCGACTGGCGTTTTTTGTAGAGTTCGCCCTGCGGGCCGAAGTACTTTGCCTGCAGTTCGGCGGCTTCTTTTTCTTTAGCCACCACTTCCTCTTCTTTCTTTTTCTTTTGCTCGTCGGTCAGAAACACCATGTCGCTCTGGTAGTTCTTGTAGAGCGTCTCGGCTTCTTTCGACTTAGCCTCCACCTCTTTCTGCCAGCGCAGCGACACCTGGTTGAGCTGCTCGTTTGCCATCTCGTATTGCGGGATGTTTTTGAGGATATATTCCATGTCTACGAGCGCATATTTCTGCGCGTGTGCGGCAATTGAGAATATCGCTACGATTGCTGCTGTGATAAAAAATCGTTTCATAGTCGTTTTGGTTTTTGTGTATGTTTTGTATGACAATGAAATTTGCTGTGGGTTTATTCGTGAAAGGATATTTACGCCTTTTTTAGAATTCTTGACCGAGGATGAAGTGGAAGTGGCTTCCGCCTTTCTCGCCAAACACCTTGTCGAAACCGTATGCCCAGTCGATACCCATCATACCGATCATCGGCAGATAGATGCGCACACCGGCTCCGGCGGAACGCTTGAGGTTGAACGGCGACACGTCCTTCACGTCGGTCCATGCGTTTCCGCCTTCAAGGAAGGCGAGACCGTAGATTGTGGTGCTTGGCTGCAGCATGAACGGGAAGTGGAGTTCGGCGGTGAAACGCGTGTAAGCGTAGCCGTCGCTCGAGCGCCATGGGGTGAACACACCGTTGTCATATCCGCGGAGGGCGATTGTCTCCTGCGCGTAGCCGTATGATCCCGACATGCCGTCGCCTCCGACGTAGAATGTTTCAAACGGCGATTTCAGGTATTTGTTGTAGCTGCCGAGCAAACCGATTTCGGCGCGTGTCATCAACACGAGAGTCCATTTGCTGTTGGGGTCTGACAGCGGAGTGTAGGTGCGGGCCTTGAATTTGAGTTTCCAGTATTCAATCCATTTATACATCTCCTGTGTCGCAGCGGTTGCTTTCGCAGTTTGGTTTGCGGTGGACATCGCGTTGGTTCCGATGCCGCTATCTTTGTAGAGCTGTTCCCAGTTCTTGTTGCGGAACAACGATACCGGCGGCGTGATGTTCAGGTCGAGCGAGAAGTTGGATCCAGTACGTGTGTAGATAGGGTTGTCGATACTGTTGCGCGCCAGCGACAAGCCGAGCACGAATGCGTTCGATGTGCCGTTGCGCATATAGTAGAGGTAGTCCCAGTTTTTCAGCTTATACCAGTTGAAGCCCAGCGAGGCTGTGAATGTGAAGTAGTTGTCGGGCCAGTTCAGACGCTTTCCGAAGCCCACCGTGATACCTGCCATCTGGAGGTATTTGTCGGGGTCGTATGCGTTCTGATATTGCTGCTGGTAGTAGTCGCTGTAGCTTGAGCCGTAGTAGCTTCCGTACATGCTGCTTGTGCCGAAAGCGTAAGGGTTGTAGCTGTTGCGGCTGTAGAAGTTTGAGTTGACACCTGTCTGACGTGAGTAGTAGCCCGAAACGGAGAGCGAGTTCGGTCGCTTTCCGCCAAACCACGGGTCGAGGAACGACAGGCTGTATGCCTGATAGTATTTCGCATTGGTTTGTGCGCTGATTGTGAACGTCTGACCTTCGCCCTGCGGAATGATGCCTTTGTAGGAGCTTGGCTTGAGCAGGTTCTTTATTGAGAAGTTGGTGAATTTGAGCGACACCTTGCCGATGATACCCGTCTGTCCCCAACCTGCCGAAAGCTCGATTTGGTCGTTGTTTTTCGACTGCAGGTTGAAAATCAGGTCAACCGTACCGTTGTCGGGGTTAGGCTCCGGCTTGATGTCCATGTTCTCCGGGTCGAAGTGTTCGGTCTGGGCAATTTCGCGGGCGGAGCGCATAAGGTCTTCCTTAGAGAAGAGTTCGCCAGGGCGCACACGCAGCTCGCGGCGTATCACTTTCTCATACAGGCGGTCGTTGCCGTTGATTACGATGTTGTTGATGCGAGCCTGCGGACCCTCGATCACCCTCATCTCGAGCGCAACGCTGTCGCCCTCGATTTTCGACTCGATAGGCACGAGCTGGAAGAAGAGGTATCCGTTGTTCATATACAGGTTGGCAACGGCGTCGTCGTCCTCAAGGGTGCGCTTGTTGAGCAGTTTCTGGTTGTACACATCGCCGGCTTTCATTCCGAGGATTGCGTCGAGAGTCGACGACGGGTAGATGGTGTTGCCCGCCCACGAAATGTTGGAGATATAGTATTTCTGACCCTCCTCGATGTCGATATGCACGTCGACAAGGTTGTCTTTGTAAGCCGTCACGCTGTCGCTCAGGATTTTGGCGTCGCGGTAGCCAAGCTCGTTGTATTTTTGGATGATGAGTCCGAGGTCGGTTTCGTAGTCCTTTTCCACGAATTTTTTCTGGCGGAAAAGATTCAAGAGTTTCGACTTCTCGTTGGTTTTCTTCATTGTGCGTTGGATTTTGTTGTTCGACAGCACGTCATTGCCGTTGATATATATTTTGTGGACTTTCACCTTCTCGTTTTTGTCGATGTTGATGTCCACAATCATCTCGTTCTCCTTGCTGAGGTCGGGCGATTGCGTGATGTCGACATCCACGTTTCCGAAGCCTTTCTGCTTGAAGTAGGAAGAAATGATTTCTTTTGCGCGTTGCACGATGTTCTGCGTGATTTGGTTGCCTGGATTCAGGTTCAGCCGTTGCTGCAGCTCCTCGCGCTCGTTTTTCTTCACGCCGTTGTAGTTGATTTGCGAGATGCGCGGTTGCTGGCGCAGGTCGAACAGAAGCCAAGCCTTGTCGCCGCACACTTTTTCTACTTTTATCTGGATTTTAGAGAACAGACCCTGTCGCCAGAATCGCTTTGCGGCGCTTGTGATGGCGTCGCCTGGGATTTCCACAACGTCGCCCACCGACAGACCGGAGTATCCTATGACGATATAGTCCTCATAGTTCTGGAGTCCGCTGACCCGGATTCCCGCGATTTCATATTTTTTCGGCATTCCGGTGAAAAACATCGGAGGATTGTAGATTGTGTCTGTAGGCTCCGTGGCTTTGACCTCAGGAATCATCACAGAGGCCAACAGCGCCAAGGCTATAAGGAGTTTGGATCTCATATCTTTGAAAAGTAGTTTCATCTATATCGTAGTATAATCTATTTTTGTTCGTTCACTTGTTCGCTTGTCTTTCCGAATCGCCGTTCGCGGCTCTGGTAGCGCAGGATTGCATCGCAGAAGTCCTCTTTCGTATAGTCGGGCCAGAATGTGTCGGTGAAAATCAGCTCGGAGTATGCAATCTGCCACAGCAGGTAGTTGCTCACACGGCAGTCGCCGCCGGTGCGTATCATCAGGTCGGGGTCGGGGATGCCTGCCGTTGCCAGATGGCTGCTTATTGTAGCCTCGTCGATGCTGTCGGCGGTAATCTTGCCTTCTGCCGCCTCTGCCGCAATGCGCTTCACGGCGTCGGTGATTTCCCACCGCGACGAGTAGCTGATGGCGAGCACCATCCACATTCCCGTGCAGCTGGCTGTCGTTTCCTCACACCGGCGCAGCCGGTCGAGAGCATAGTCGGGCACGGTTTTCGTGTCGCCGATAATCTTCAGGCGCACGTTGTTGCGCACGAGGTCGGGAGTTTCCCGCTCGATTGCAATTGAAATAAGGTGCATCAGCGCGTCTACTTCCTCTTGCGGACGGTTCCAGTTCTCGGTAGAGAACGTGTAGAGCGTGAGGTATTTCACACCCAGGTCGGACGCTATTTCCGTGATGCGGCGCACGGCGTTTACCCCCTCCACATGTCCCATCGACCTGTCGAGACCGCGCGTTTTTGCCCAACGCCCGTTGCCGTCCATGATTACGGCCACGTGTGCAGGCAGCGGCTTTTGCCCTATTTCTTGTATTTTGCTTTCTAACGACATTCTGTAAAATCATTTATTTGACATAGTGGCAAATCTTGCAGATTTCTCCGAACTCATACGAGATGCTGAGCATCAGAGTGGGACACCAGTCATTGTTTTTTAAAACACCGCTCTCCACGCCGTACAGGTCTTTCAGCCCGTCCACGCCGTCGCCGAGCATCATCCTTGCCCGCATCTCGAGGGCGAGGTTGAGGCGTCGGTTGATTTTATATTTTGCGCCGAAACTGATAGGTATGTTCGGCACGAAATTCTTGCTTGTCGAGTAAGTAGCCCCCAGTCCCAACGACAGGTATGGGGATATGCGCTTCAGCTTCCGGTAGTCGTCGTTCATTCCGAAGTTCAGAAAGTTGAATTCGAAAGCCACGCCGAGGTCGAAATACGTGTGGCTGAACTCATAATGCGCGTTGTCGGGAAACTTGTTGGCGAAATCGTCGGAGTTTCCGCTGATGCTTGCCACCGTAAAGTCGGCTTTCACGGCGAAGCGCTTGTTGATGAGGTATCTGAACAGTGCGTTCCCGGCAAAACCGGGATGCTTGAGCACGTTGCTTTGGTTCACGTCGCCAAGATAGCCGCTGATGCCGCCTCCGATGCCCGCCTCATAGCGGTATTCCTGGGCAGTCACCGAAACGGAAATGAGCAACGCTGCCAGCAGCGTTGCTATCCGTAGGCTGTATGTCTTGACGATGCTCATTCTAAACTATCGGTTTGAATGTCAGACGGTTCACGACGCCTTTCCAGATGCTGTTCTGCACCATGCCGTTGTTGCCGTATCCGCCGAACACATAAATATATGGGCAGTCCCAATTTGTCACGGGTTTGGCTGCGCGTGTCGCCGCCGGACTGTCGACGGTGAGCCACACCGGCAGACGCCGCGGGCTGATTGCCTGCCATACCGATGCCGCACGCGTTTCTGCCTCAAGAGTGCTTGTCGACACGAACGCCTGCGCTCCGTAGAAGTCGGGCATATAGTCGGGCAGTTGCAGCAGGTCGTCGCCGAGCTTCCAGTCCAGACCATTATTGTATGAGATGTATACCTTCTTGCTGATCACGCCGTTTGCCGTGCGTCCGCCGATGGCGAGCAGCACGGGATATTTGTCGTAGTCGCCGTGTTCGGTGCGTTGGAAATAGTAGTAAGGCACGAGGGTGATGCCTGTAAGTTTTGGCAGCTGTCTGTTGCTTGTCGAAGCCCAGTTCTTGCCGTCGTATCCCCAAGTGGCTCCGGTGTAGTTCCCGTCGGCCATCTCGCCGCCAACCATGAAGAGCATCTCCGACGTCCCCCAGTCGCTGTTGTATTTAAACGCCTGTGAGAATCCTTTTACAGGAAATTCCTTAGGAGCTGCGGTTTTTGTCTCCGTGCCGTTGTCGGTCAGAGCGACGGTGAAATATCCGGATTCGCTTGCTGCAACAGCGAGAAGCGTGTCGCCGTAGCCGGCAATCAGCGATGAGTATTTGTTGCCGGTGGCGGTCCAGTTGATGCCGCCGTCGGTCGATTTGTGCAGATTTCCGTTGGCATCGAGCACAAACAGCGCCTTGTCGGTAGCCGTGAGGCTGTTTACGTCGGGCTTGAAGGTGAATGCCACGGTTTGCTTGTTCCAGTTGTTTGTGGCGATGTCGGTTGTCGACGACATCGTGTAATTTCCGTTTTCAGCCACGAGGCAGTATGTGGTGCCGCCGCATGCCACGGCTTTTGCCGTTTCGGGGTCGGTAAGCGCGCCCGGCAGGTTGCGTCGCGACATCTTGTTCCAATAAAGCGAGTCGCTCTCCAGATTGTGCACGTTCACTTGCAGCAGATACTGCTTTGTCGAAATGCCGTCGGCGGCTTTCACAGTCAGCGTTACGCGTCCGGTGAAGTCGATGCTGTCGGTTGCCGATGCGTTGTAGGTGTAGGTGTAGGTGGTGTCCTTCATCGTTGTGGCTCCGGAGATGGAGATTTCGCCCACCGATGTGCTTGAAGCCAGCGAGATGCTCGCCACGAGGCGTGTGATGTCGGTGCCTTTCGGCAGCGAGTCGGGATTGTAGATCAAACGACGGTTCACGTCGATGGTGAAAGGAATCGAGTCGAGCAACGTCATTACAGAGTCGTTCTTCTGCAGTCTGAAGTTTGAAACCAGAGTGTTGGCAGAAACGACTGTTGGCTCATTGTCGCCGTTGCCTGATGAATTGCATGATGCCGAAACAATCAGCGTCAACGCTGTCAGGATGGCATATATCGGAATTAATTTTCTCATCTATGTAACTTTATTTAAAGTGCAAATTTATAACTATTTTGTCAATGACTGTATAGAAAATGTGTTAAACAGTCAAACAAAACCAAAAAACTTATCGTATAATGTTGAATATTAAACGATTCTCGATGCGTTGCACTTTCATGCGCCCTTGGGGCATAGGGGCTGATTCAACTCCGTGTCCGAAAATTGCGTCGGAGCGTTCCACTCTCGCTTCGTCCCAGATGCCGCTGTCGAGAAACGCGCGGTGGAGCGACGGGCCGCCTTCAACGAGCAGCGACGTGACACCGCGGCGGTAGAGGTCGGCGAGTGTGTCTGAAATCGATTCCGGCAGACACGCCTCTTCCACGCTCTCGCCGGCGTTTGGCAGTGTGTGTCCGCTTGAAGAGTAGAGGAGGGTGCGGTTGCCGTCGCTGAAAATCTGTCGGTCGGCGAGGTCGGAGCAGCTGTTGTGGCTCATCACCACGCGCAGCGGTTTCCGTCCTGTCCACAGGCGAGGCAGCAGCGACGGGTTGTCGCGGCGCACGGTGTTGGCTCCCACCATTATGGCGTCATATCCGGTGCGCTCGCGGTGCATCAGCGTCATTGTCGTTGGCGATGAAATCACGGCTTTTTCCCGGCTGCCGTCGCTGTCAACGAAACGGTCGGCCGACTCCGCCCATTTCAGCGTCACGTAAGGGCGGTGGTGAGTGTGGGCGGTCATGAATTTGCGGTTGATCCATTGGCATTGGCGTTCAAGCACTCCGGTGGTCACATCCACTCCGGCTTCGCGCAGCATTTTGATGCCGCGTCCGCTCACTTCCTTGAACGGGTCGAGGCAGCCCACCACGACGCGGGGAATGCCGGTGTCGATGATCAGTTTGCTGCAAGGCGGAGTCTTTCCGTAGTGCGAGCAAGGCTCAAGCGTGACGTAGATGGTGCTTTGCCGCAGCAGCCGTCTGTCGGCCTCGGCGACAGAGGCGATTGCGTTGACCTCGGCGTGCGCGTGACCCCACAGGCGGTGGAAACCTTCGCCGATGATGCGTCCGTCAGCCACCACCACGGCGCCCACCATCGGGTTGGGCGACACGCGTCCGAATCCGTTTTTTGCCAGCTGAAGCGCGCGGCTCATATATGTTTCGTCAATATTCATAAGAATTTAATACCTTTGTACAAGTGAAAAAATCGATTGTAGACATGCACGACCAAGTTTTAAGTCAGACTATAGCAAATATTCGCCATCGCCTTTCCGACAAATATGCGAAAGGGGAGATCGACGCCTTTGTCAGAATCATATTCCGTCAACTGATGCGCTACGAGCCTGTCGACATTTTGCTCCACAAAGATAGTGTTTTGTCGGGGTTTATCGTTGGAAAAATTGATAAAGTAGTGGATGAACTGCTGAAAAATCGACCAATTCAGTATATTTTCGGACAAACGTATTTCTGCGGACATACATTTAAGGTGGATGAGTCAACGCTTATCCCGCGTCCGGAAACCGAGGAACTCGTTGACTGGATTGTTGATGACAACAAGAAAACCGACCTGCGGGTGCTTGACTGCGGCACTGGAAGCGGATGCATAGCCGTGTCGCTTGCGCTGGCATTGAAGTTTGCCGTGGTCGACGCCATCGACATCTCCGACGGCGCGCTAAGCGTGGCGCGTTCCAATGCCGAGGCGCTGAAGGCTGATGTGGCGTTTGCAAAGCGCGACATCCTTACGCTCTCGGGCGATGCGTGCCGCTACGACATCATTGTGAGCAATCCGCCGTATATCGCCGACTCCGAGAGAAAGACGATGGAGCCTAATGTGCTCGACTATGAGCCTGCCACGGCGCTGTTTGTGCCTGATGCCGACCCGTTGCGCTTCTATCGCGCCATTGCCCGCTACGGACTTGGGGCTTTGCGGCAGAACGGACGGCTGTATTTTGAAATCAACAGCCGTTTTTCGGCAGAGATGCGTCAGATGCTTGAAGCGATGGGATATGTCGATGTGGAGGTGCGTCCCGACATCAGCCGTCGCCCGCGTTTTGTGCGTGCCGTGAAAGGAGGCGACCGATGGTGAAGCGGCAGCTGACCTACGAGTCGGCTCTCGCCAGGGCTGCGTCGCTCTGTTCGCGTGGCGAGCATGCTGAGGCGGAGATGCGTCGCAAACTGCGTCAGTGGGGCGCGGAGACGGGCGATGCCGACAGGGTGGTGGAATGGCTTGTCGACAACGGGTTTATCGACAACAGCCGCTATGCCCATGCGTTTGTCTACGACAAGTCGCGCTTCGACCTTTGGGGACGGGTGAAGATACGCCACCAGTTGCGGCTCAACGGTGTGGCTGGTGATGTGGTTGAGGAGGCGATGGCTGAAATCGATGAGGATGAGTATGTGGCGAATTTACGCACGCTGCTTGCGGCGAAAAGTCGCACGCTGACGGTTGCCGACCCTTACAAGCGCAAGGCGTCGCTGATGCGCTATGGCGCGTCGCGAGGCTACGAGCCGTCGCTTGTGCTGAAGGTGATGGCTGGGATTGTCGACGGTGCTGAAGATTTTTGTGACGATGGGATTGAAGAGGCTGATTGACAGTGTTGCCGAGGTGTTTTACCCTCGGTTGTGTCCTGTGTGTGGAGAGAGACTGGTCGCCGGCGAGCGGTCGGTGTGTCTGTCATGTCTGTCGGTGATGCCGCGTGTGGAGATTGCACAGGGTGGCTGTCCGGATGTGGAGCGTATGCTGCTCGGCAGCAGGCTTGTGGAGCGTGCGGTGTCGATGTTTGAGTATCATCGCGCCAGCCCTTACGCTGAGATTCTAAAAGATGCCAAATACCGCAACAGTCCGCGGATTGTCTACGACATGGCGCGCTTGTTTGCATGCGAGCTGCTGTCTGGCGGATTTTTCGACGGCGTGGACATGGTTGTGCCTGTGCCGCTCCACAGCAGCAAGCTTGCACGCCGTGGCTACAATCAAAGTGCGTATATAGCATCGGGGGTTGCGGCGGCTACGGGCATACGGATGGTGGAGGCGCTTGCTGCCGTAAAGCGTCACTCCACGCAGACTCATCGAAGCGTTGCCGACCGCCATGCCAATGTGGCGGGGGTGTTTGTGGCGAAGCCGGAGGTGGGGGAAAAGCATGTGCTGCTTGTCGACGATGTGATAACAACGGGATCTACGGTGATTGCTTGCTGCGATGCGCTGCAGGTTGCCGGTGCTGCCTCGGCGCGTGTGCTGTCGCTTGGCTTTGCCGGCGGAATGTAGAGGTCGTTTCAAAAGATAGGCTGCGGCTTGCGCGGTTTTTCACTCGCCTTGCACTATCTTTTGATAAGATAGGCTGCGGCTCGGGAAAACAAAATTTCAAGCAAGCTTGATTTTGTTTTTCACTCGCCTTGCACTATCTTTGCAGTCGGTAAAAAAGAAAATAATTAACTAAACGATAAGAATATGAAGAAATTTTACGCATTGTTATTGATGGTTTTTGCCGTGGCTATGGGCGTGTCGGCACAAACTTACTACAACGGGAAATTGGACGTTGAAATGGTGGGCGAGAAGATTGCCGACGGTATGGATGCTCGTGTGTCTTTGTCGGAGTCGGCTGATGGCACTTATGTGTTTAAGTTGCCTGATTTCCGCATCACAATCAATGAAACGGAACTGCCTTGTGGCGACATCGTGGTTGAGGGCGTGACACGCAAGGATGGTAAGTTGTCAGGTTCGGTCAACGACTTGAGCCTCGCGATGGGGCAGATTCACGCAAAGGTCGACTTGGTGGGCACTGAGACTGCCGAAGGTGCTATGGACTTGGCTATCACCGTTGGCTGGTATACTGATTATCCAGATGATTTGAGTGCTACAATGCCTATCAACGTTACTTTCAAGGGTCAGAAATACGACAGCGTCGTTACAGAATATCCTGGTAAATTGGACGTTGAAATGGTGGGCGAGATGATTGTCAGCGGTCAGGATGCGAAAGTTTATCTCCAGACAATCGACGAGGGCGTTTATATGTTCAAACTGCCTGATTTCCGCATCACAATCAATGAAACGGAGCTGCCATGTGGCGACATCGTGATTGAGGGCGTGACTCGCACTGCCAACGCTACTGGTTTTGATCTCGCAGGTTCGGTCAATGACTTGAGTCTCGCCGAAGGCGCGATTCACGCAAAGGTCGACTTGGTGGGAACTGAGACTGCCGAGGGAGCTATGGACTTGGCTATCACTGTAGGTTGGTATTCTGGTTATCCAGACGATTTGGAGTCTACATTGCCTATCAACGTTACTTTCAAGGGTCAGCGTGACGCTGGCGTGAATGTGGTTGAGGCAAGCGGAGCGGCAGTGCGTGGCGCAGAGGGCGCAATCGCTGTTGATGGCTTCGCAGGCCGCGTTAACGTCTACACAGTCGACGGCCGCTTGGCAGCGTCGGCACCGGTTGACAGCGAAGCAACAATCTCTGTGGCAGCCGGACTCTATGTGGTTCGTGCAGGCGAGAAAGCAGTGAAAGTGGTAGTGAAGTAAAAATCATTACAACATACTGATAATAGTGCACCCCGGCGGATTCCTGTCGGGGTGCGTTGTTTCTACTATACCGTAGTAGCGCATCTGCGACGCGCAGGGACAAAGGACTGCTGCTGTCACCCCATGCGTCCTCGCTTCGCTCATACGAATGGGGTTACTGAGATTAGCGCATCTGCGACGCGCCTGCCATCATGCACTCCGTCGCCGACATGGCATCGTGCAGACAGCAGATTCGCGCCAGCGGCGCGTCACTCCTCGTAACCCCATTCGCACGACGCATTCAGCGGAGGGCGCATGGGGTGTAGGTATGCACCATCGCTATGCGCTTCGGAGATGCGCTACTTCCCCAGAGGCGGAGTGACATCGCTGCAAGGCGCGTCAGCAGTGGGTTTGGGACAGACGCCGCTGTCGGACAGAGAAATAATTGTCGTAAAATAGTGTTGGTTAGCATAAAAGTTGCTACCTTTACACCGAATTTTCAATATTTGAGGAGCGTTAATGCGCATCTTTGCACGCTGAAATTCACTGGATTGCAGATAGAGGCGCATACCGTAGAGCATGGGATAAGGATGCGTTGCGAATGAGTATATTTGCATAATTGCTCGCGAGGGCAACAACAAAATAGGACGTTGAATTGTTTTAATCTCTGAGTGTTAAAAAATAGAATATAAACTAAAAACTGAAAATATGAAAAAATCATTTTTATTGAGCGGCGCTTTGCTCTTGAGCATCTCGGCTTTTACGGCTAATGCGCAGCAATTGCCTAATGTGGGCTTCGACAGTTGGAAGACGACTTGCGGAACATCAAGGTCGATATCTAAAGATGGTAAGAAAGTGGATGTCGCAAGGCCAGGAGTGGAACCCTCAGAATGGAATGGTTCGAATGTTAATCAAATGGGACAGAAAAAGCCCGACTTGGTTACAAAGGTTGTGGATAATTCTAATGTAGTGCAGGTGAAAAACATATATGTAGGAGTGAATTTAGGGCTTATTAAGATTGGCTCTACGGCTCCTGGTTTTATTAATTTGGGAACACCGTGGGTGTATGCCTCAACTACAATATCGGATTGTGATGGTGGAGTTTTCGGAGGTATAAGTTTTGACAAAAAACCGGATGCTATAAAAGGAAAGTATAAGCGTACGGATTCAAATAGCGAAGATTCTCATATTATTGCTTATCTTTGGAATGGTACATATACTTCTAAAATTGGAAATGTAGCACAAACTGTGACTGAAGAACAAAACAACGTAGATCGTGTCGTGCTTGGAAAGGCGACAGGTTCGGCAAGTGGCAAGTTGGTGGCAAGTTGCGACAAGGCTTTTTCGTCTACAGCAAATAAGGATTGGGAAACCATAGTCGTTCCATTAGACTATGTGGCAAATGCAGGAAATCCAACAATGATGAATGTTATCATATCTGCTGGTGACTATTGGAATAGAGGCAATTTGAAGGAAAATACAACTCTTCTTGTCGACGATGTAGATTTCGTTTACTACTCAACATTGACATCGTTGACTGTCGGAGGCGAGACAATTGCATTGCAGGAAGGAGTTTACAACTACAACTTAAAGACGGATATGCCTTCAGTGAGCAAGGAGGATGTGGTTGCTGTTTGCAAGAGCCAATTTGCCAATGCAGATGTTACAATCGACAATGTTAATAAACAAATTAAGATTGTAGTGACAAATCAAGGAGGAAAAGATACCGATGGCGCAACTTCGCACACTTATACTTTGCAATATCCGGTGAAAACAACCTATCATGGTTATCTTAACGTAAAGATGGGTTATGGTTATCTCGCTGGAAATGATGCACACGATATTAACATAACTGATTATAATGATGGAACATGCGATTTCGTGTTGCCGAATTTGACGGTGTTGATGCCTCTCGGCGATATTGAGATTAAGAACATGAATGTGACCACTGATGCCAGCGGTTTGAAGACATATAGTGGCGTTGAAAACAATAAAAAATTGATGGGCGGTGATATTATCGCAAACGTCAAGGTAAATGGCACAATCGACGCAAAAGGAACAGTCAATATGGATGTGGATGTAGTTTGGCTTTATGGAGAGAATGAAATTCCAATTAAAGTTAAATTCACATCCAGCGAATTGTCGGAAACTGTTGTCGGCTACTACTTTATTGTAAAAGAAGACAAGTCGAATACTTATGGTTGGGCTACAATCAAAGAAAACCAGCCAACACAATTGCTCGTTTATCCTAAATCAAATGGAGAAGGAGGCGTAGATTATCGCCTTACGGTTAAAAACCTTGTATGGGATGGAATGCTTAATGGCGACTTTGCTGTTGATGGTGTGACAATGGAAGATGGCGCTCCTGTTTATTTTGTGGAGAATGCCCCAGTTTCATTTATGGGAGGAAAGACAGCCAGTGTTTCTGTGAATTCTGGTTATGATATGACAAAGGATCCATACGAGTATGATATGAAATTCAACACCATTGTTGATGGCACTAATTATATTGTAGGATTTACAACCAATCAAGTTTCTTCATCAGTCAACGACGTTGAGGCAAGCGGCGCAGCAGTGCGTGGCGCAGAGGGCGCAATCGTTGTTGAAGGCTTCGCAGGCCGCGTGAACGTCTACACAGTCGACGGCCGCTTGGCAGCGTCGGCACAGATTGACGGCGAGGCAACCATCACTGTGGCAGCCGGACTCTACGTGGTTCGTGCAGGCGAAAAAGCAGTGAAAGTGGTTGTGAAGTAACATTATCACAACATATAATAACAGCGCACCCCGACGGATTCCGTCGGGGTGCGCTGCGTTGTATAAGGTGGAAAAGTGCTATTTCCTGTTATGGAAACAAAAAAGATGTATACGATATGAAAATTATTGGATCAGGTGTTGATGCGCGTTCAAAATGTAGTACTTTTGCGTGTACAAACCATCAATAAAACATATATGAAAAAAAGTTTATTAGCTTTGGCTGTTTCCATGTGCGCCCTGTCGATGACGGCGGCTGAAACACCCAAGACAACCCAAGCACCCCCAGTTCCCCAAACATTCACCATTGACGGAAAAGACTACTCCTATAATTTGCTTACAAGCAAGCAGGTAGGACCTGGTGTGGTCTACAACCGTATCCGCATTGCCGACTTCCCGTTGAACATCAACTACATGACAGTAGATTTGACAAATCCCTACAACCGTATCGAAACCCAGCAGGCAAACGAACGTGTAGGATCGACAGAGAAACTCGTTGATGCCTACGAGCGTATGCAGAAAGCCGGAAAGAAGCCAATCGGCGCTCAAAACGGCAACTTCTGGTGTGTGTCGGGAGCCGGACTAAATTCACAGTTCGCTCTCGGCACATTGATGAATGGAGGAATGCGCAACGGTCAGATTGTCAACGAGACCAACTGCCATAACGACATCTGGAATGAAGATCCGTCGCGCACAGGTGTGGTAGGTCTGGGATACGACAAAGACCTGCACATCGAGTCGATGTCGTGGAAAGGCTACATCTCGTCGCCACGCTTTGGCGCCGACCAGAAGCCGGAGTTCTATCTCGTCAACAAATTCTGCCGTTCAAACGGAGAAATGGTGCTCTACAACTCATTCTACGGCACTGCAAAGAAATTCCAGACAATCGAATATGTCAACGGCGCATGGACCACTGTCGACAACAAGACATGCGAGGTCTACCTCAAACTGAAAGACGGTCAGAAATGGACGTCGAACGGCGACATCGTGACGACAGTAGGGGCGGTGCGCACCAACACCACCGCCGGCACACTCGGCGACTACGACATCTGCATTGCAGGCTCTGGCTCTTACAAGACAATTCTCGAGCAGCTGCAGGTGGGCGACGAGGTGACAGTCAACTATGCCTGGTACTCCACCGCAACAAACCAGCCTTACACTCTTGAGCAGGTGATCGGCGGCAACTCTATGGTGATGGTTGGCGGCGAACAGACCGTGCGCAACCAGGATGACTCCTACAACTCAAAAGTCTACAGCCGCTCGGCATACGGAAAGAGCCAGGACGGCAAGACTCTGTATATGT